>Ga0182024_10000247_pt1 | contig 133466 bp, 138 predicted proteins | sample P32metaG_FD_120480 | JGI IMG/M metagenome (GOLD analysis project Ga0182024, IMG submission 120480) | Permafrost microbial communities from Stordalen Mire, Sweden - P3-2 metaG (Illumina Assembly) | ecosystem: Environmental > Terrestrial > Soil > Wetlands > Permafrost | place: Sweden: Stordalen... | reverse complement strand
GTGGTCGGCAGTGCGTAGGGGCGCGGCGGGCGGCGAGGGGCGGGGGGCGGGTGGCGAGCGGCGAGCGGCGGGTGGCGAGTGGCGAGTGGCGAGTGGCGAGTGGCGAGTGGCGAGTGGCGAGCGGCGAGTGGCGAGTGGCGAGTGGCGAGTGGCGACAATTTGCACATGTCCTGGCGCCGACTGGGCATCGATTGCGGAGCTCTGGTGGTCGTCGCCGGCGCAACGCTCACCGCCTTCTATCTCCATTCGAGATCGACCATTGTGGCCATCAACAGCGCGTGTATCCGGGGAAACGTCGGGTGAGCGGAGGTAACTCCTCGTTATGGCAACTTCTTTTCGCACCCTTTGGACTGTCCCTGGCTCGACACGGCACCCTCCCGACGTCGTCAGGGACGAACCAATCAGAGATCTCGTTGTTCATCCTGTTGAGGCCGTTCGCCCTTCTTCAGCTCCAGCGTGTCTGACTTCGAGACTTCACCCGTCGTTGGAGAGCGCGCCTCGTGGGCACTGTAGGGGTGTTCATCCTCCTCTCGTTTGGTATCTCGTGAGTCTCCCGCCCGGCTGGCGCACATCCTGCTCCTCGACGGAGTTCCCTCGGGGCGCGCCATCATCGGAGTGGGCCTCGGCGGGATCCTCATCATGGCGCTCTTCTGCGCCGCCGAATTCGAGCCCGGACATCTCGCTCATTCGACGCCCGGTCGCTTCAGACCGCTCGGCTCCACCGAGCGAAGGCGACAACTGCGGACCGGAGCCCTCGTGTGCGCGGGCGTCGCCTTCGGACTGTACTTCTGGGCCGGCCGTGGCCTCATGGCCACCTACCCAATGTCCGGCATCAGTCTCTGGAAAGCTGGGATCGTCAGCGCGGCGGTCGCAGTGGTGGTTTTCCTCCTGTGCGCGCGCAAGGTGATCCTCGGTGGTGTGGCCCTGGTCGTGTTCGCAGCGTCGATCTCGCTCACGGTCAACCCCCTCTACAGGGGCCTCGGCCCACTCACGTCTTCTCCTCTTCTTGCTACTTTGCAAAGGACGAGGCGAAGCCTCCTAACGCAACCCACCGCGTGTGGCTCAGCTTCGCCGGCCTTGATGTCAATGACGTGCTGATCGCGTCCGGAGTGCCAAACCTCAATGCTGTTGACTTCTATCCCAACGCCGGAGCGTGGAAGGTTCTTGACCCTGACGACAAGTTCTCGTCAGTCTGGAACAGGTACGCGAACATGGAGTTCGCCCCTGCCCGGCCGGCTCACCACCGTTGATCCACCTGGTGCAAGGCGATGTCGTCAGCGTCAGCCTCGACCCCTGTAGCAGCGTCGTGGGCAGGCTCGGGGTGGGCTTCGTGGTCTCGGCCTCTCCCCTCACCGGCTCTTGTCTCACACCGACGAACCCGAGTACCAGGGTTCCACGTCGCTCTACATCTACCGTCGGGTGGCCTCCCGAGTCAGTTGATCCTCCCGCTCCGGCGCCGCCACGGGACCGGCTTCCCTCCATCTCTCCCACCGTCGTGATCCCGGGCCTCTTTGGCACTTGCCACTACAGTGACCCCGGCACGTCAAGGGATCTGACACCGAGCAAGCGCGACACGGTTACAAGGACTCGAGCTAGGGGCGATGGACTACAAGAGGCTCTACGAATTCCGTTTTCGAGACTACGACCAGGAATCGCGAGAGGCCGTCTGGACCGCCATCACCGAGGATCTATTTGTCCGCATGGGAAGGCCCGAGGTCGTGCTCGACCCTGCTTCGGGACGAGGGGAATTCATCAGCGCCGTTCCCGCTCGTGAACGCTGGGCCATCGACCAAATGCCGTCGGTGACCGACCTCGAGAGCAAAGGGGTCCACACGGTCGTCTCGGACATGTTCGACGTGGAGCTGCCTCCTGAGCACTTCGACGGTGTGTTGCTCTCGAACCTGCTCGAGCACCTCATGACCTACGAGGACGTGCAACGTTGTCTGCGAAAGATGCACGGCGCCATCCGGCCCGGCGGAGTGGTCGCCGTCCTCGGACCGAACTTCAAGTACTGCGCCGACGAATACTTCGACTGTGCCGATCACGTCCTGGCGCTCACCCACATCTCGGTCCAGGAACATCTCTACACCGCTGGATTCGAGATCCGATCCGTGCTGCCGCGTTATCTGCCCTACTCGTTCAGGGGCCGGCTCCCACCATCGAAGACCCTGACGCGCCTCTACCTGCGCAATCCCTGGGCGTTCCGACTCTTGGGCAAGCAGTTCCTCGTAATCGCCGCGGCCTGACGCGCCGGCTCCAGACAGAAGGAGGGCATCCTTGGACGGGTCGGAGGCCGACGCGAAGACTGTGACCGATCCCGAGGTGACCGAGCCCGTTCCCGTGCCTCAGGGCCCTCCGAGCCGGACGCGAGTCGGGCGGCACGCTCGTTGGAGCGGATCGTCGCGCTGGAAGCCACTCCTGACCTCGAATCTGTTTCTCGGCGTCGTCCTCGCCGTGTTGGCTTGGCCCACGTCCACCGGCCGCCTGATCGTGGCGAGTGGCATCGGCTCGTCGTGGCGCGCCGCGATCACCATGGCGGCCCACGACCATCTCGCCTTCGGGTCACGCGTCGTGTTCACGTTTGGACCGCTCGGCTTCCTGGTTTCGCCGCAACTCTTCTTCATCTCGAACACGATCCTCGCCTTCCTCTTCACGCTCGGGTTTCTGACGGCGGTCTTCGGCGCATTGACGTGGGCGCTCCGACACACGCTTTCAGTCCTGACGGCGGCAGTCGTGGCGTACGTCGTAGGCGGAATGTCACTGGTCAGCGCGCGGTACTTCGGGACCAACGTGGCCGTGGAAGACGTGCTCGCCCTCGTGCTGATCGTGTGCGTGTCCGTCCTCGGCCGGCGACGGGCGGACCCACCTCCGCGCTGGGTCTGGATGGGCTTGGGTGGTGCGCTCGGCATCTTCTCGCTGGTGAAGTTGAGCCTCGGCATCGGGATCGGTGTGACTCTCTTGATCACGGTCGTCTGCCTTCCTTCGGGCCGATGGCGGGCGCTCGGCTCCGTCGCCCTGGGGGCGGTGCCGCTCTTTTGTCTGGGCTGGTTCGGGACGGGAAACGGATTCGGGAACCTGTTCGCCTTCGCCCGCTCCTCCATCGACGTGATCGGTGGCTACGGAGCAGCCATGTCGCTCGAGGATCCCACCCGGACGTACTCGTACTGGTTGGCTGCTGGCGCGGTGGTACTGATCGGCGCGTTCGCCGTCGTCCATACGCGTGGCATGGAACGCCGCGCCAGGATCGGCGTCGGCCTCATCACCTTCACGACTCTGTGGTTTCTCTTCAAAGAGGGCTTCGTCCGACACGATGCCCACGACCTCGTGTTCTTCGTGGCGGCCCCCCTCGTCCTGGCCGCGTTCGCGTCGTCATGGCGGTCCCCGGCATGGCTGGTCACGGCCATGCTCGGGTTGACCATTGTGACCGCGAGTGTCTCGGGAAACGTTCCCGCCCTGGTCACCCAGCCCGTCCAGGCAACCAAGAACTTCTTGGGTGAAGCGGCCACCATGGTTTCGTCGCACAAACAGTCGGCGGTCATCGCACAGTCACGCCAGGAGCTCGACGACCACTTCCAACTGCCCACCAAGATGGTCAGGCTGATGCGCGGTCACACCGTGGACGTCAGTCCGTGGCAACAGACTGCGATCTGGGCCCACCCCGGGATCCGTTTCGATCCCCTGCCGGTCCTTCAGGACTACAGCGCCTTCACCCCGTCGCTCGATCAACTCGACATCACGTTCCTGGCATCATCCAACGCCCCTCGGTACATACTGCGCCAACCTCTGGCGGAGATCGACGGACGCAACCCCTCCTTCGAGCCTCCGGGCACCCAATTGGCGATCGAGTGCCGGTACCACCAGGTCGCCGCCGACTCCGTGTGGCAGCTGCTCGAACGCCAGCCCGACCGGTGCGGACGATCTCAGCTCCTCGACAAGGTCACGACGGGGGTGGGACACTGGGTGGCGGTGCCCTCGGCGCCCGTCGGCGACGACATCGTGGCCAGCTTCGGGCTTAGCAGCGGTGTGGGGTGGGCAGTGGAGTCGCTGGCATTCAAGCCCCCCAGCGTGTACCTGGAAGCCAACAACGGTCTGGTGAAGTGGCGGTTCATCGCCGCCACGGGGCCCGAGTTCCATGTCTTGCGAGCGTCGGCGGACCTCGGCTATTCCTCGACCTTCGTCCCAGTCCACGCTCGGAACCTCCGATTCTCGATCGACGGGGAGGGCCCGAGTCCCTTTGGAATCACGATCTCGTTCTACGCGATCCCGGTGGGACTCGCGCCGGGAAGCTCCGGAGCACAGCAATGAGCCGGCGGTAAGCGACTCGATGAACACCGACACCGCGCCCGTGCGGACTGCAGACGAAGCGTCCTCCACGGTTCTTCCGGCGACGCCACGAGCAGTGCGACTCGTCCACCTGTTGACCTTGACGACTGCCGGAGTCTTTCTCCTTGTCGAAGCGACAAAACAATGGTTCTACTTGGATGAATGGGACTTTCTCGCCTACCGGGGACTCCGCTTCACAGGCACCGAAGGCCTCTTCGCCCCGCACAACGAGCACTGGACGACGATCCCGATCTTGATCTGGCGCGGGTTGTTCAACCTCGTGGGGGTACGCGACTACTGGCTGTATGCATTGCCGTTGATCGTCGCGCACCTGGCGGTGGTCCATCTGGTGTGGCGCCTCATGTTGCGTCACGAGGTCGATCCTTGGACCGCAACCCTCCTGGTGGCCGCGTTTGCAGTTCTCGGCGTCGGCTCGGAGAACCTCACGAGGGCATTCCAGATCACATTCGTGGGATCGGTGGCCTTCGGCCTGCTTGCCATCGACGCTCTCGAACGTGACCGGTTCTGGGTCCCGCCCATCTGGGGTGTCGGCGCGCTCATGTGCTCGAACATCGGAATACCTATGGTGTTCGGGTGCGTGCTCGTGGCGTTGGCCCGGCGCCGGTACACCGCAGCCGCCATAACGGCAATTCCCCCCGCCGTGATCTTCATCATCTGGTACATGCTCATCGGTCACATAGGCACCTATGCCTCCACGGACATCGCCAGCCTGAGCTTCGGAGGGCTCGTCTCGTATGTGTGGATGGGCTTGACCGCAAGCATGGGAGGCTTGGTCGACGGCTCTGCACACCTCGGTGCGGTGTTCGTGGCCGTCCTCGCCGGCGCGGCTGTGGCACGTCGCAATGTGCCCGCTGCCCTCTCCCTCGCCGCGGTCGCGCTCTATGCATTCGTGGGGCTCGGGAGGTTGCAATACGGCGTAGACCAGGCCACAGCCTCCCGATATTCCTACATCGCGGTGGCACTGTGCCTGCCCCTGATCGGGCAGCTCATCACCACACTCGCCCGGCGCCGAGATCTTCGTCCCATCGTCATGTCGGGGCTCATCGTCCTGATCGGTGCCAACGCAGTTTCGCTCGAGATGGACACAAACCTCGTGGCAGCGACTGCAGACAAGTGGGGCAGCCAGATCCAGGCGGCCGCATACCTGATCCACACCGGAGAACGGTTTCCGGGATATGCGACATCGAGCTCCAGCATTGGACCACCGAACGAGCCCAGCGTGGCCGCCTTGACGTCATTGATCCGACGCGGTCAGTTTCCCGTTCCCGCCGCGGTACCACGTCATACGTTGCAAGCTGAACGAGCCATTCTCGGTGTGTTCATATCCCCAGAGCCGGGTTATCCGGGGGCTCTAACCTTCGCCGCACCGGCGTCGCCGACGTGCGTCGTCAGCAGTCCACGGAACCCGGTGACGGTCCAACTGCCGACTTCAGGCTCGATCCGCATGACCGTCGAACACCCCGGCTTCTACACGAGCGTAGTGGTCTCGTTTCCGGCCGCCCCCCATGCGTCGAGCGTGACCGTCTCTCTCCCCGTCAGCGGCCGCTGGTTGAACGTCCCGGCCGGGGCCTACCCGATCGCTTCCATCACTCCCAGCACTCCCATTCTTCTGTGTGAGGTCGAGCCGCAAAACCGGGCGTGAAGCCGAGACGGGCTAGATCCTTCCGTCGACGATGGCTTTCTCGATCCAGGGGATGACTTCGTCGAGCATCTGCTCGAGAGACCAGGTCGTTTCGAACCCGAGGACCTTCTTGGCCTTGTCGGTCGAAGGCACCCGACGGGCGACGTCGTGCTCGAAGGGCTCGTCTGAGACGTAGCGAAGCGGTTCGTCACCTCGGATCTTGCGCCAGATGAGCTCGGCCAGCTCGAGGACCGTGGTCGAGACGTCCGTCGAGAGGTTGAAGTCGTCGTTGCGGGCGGCGGGGTGCTCCATGGCAATGGCGATACCCCTGGCCAGGTCTCCCCCGTAGGTGTAGTGCCGCGTCTGGGTGCCGTCTCCGAGAATGTGGAGGGGATCTTGGCCCTTGAGCACTTTTTGCACGAGATCGGGAACGACATGGCTCATGGCCAACTTGACGTTCCCCGAGAGGACCTCGACGTCGCCGAGCGCCCGCCCTTCACCGATGCCCACGCAGTTGAAGGGCCGAATGATGGTGTAGGGCAGTTCGTACTGGTCCCACGCTGCCCGGGCGAAGTACTCCACGGCGAGTTTCTGGAACCCGTACGACGACAGGGGCGGAGGAACCATCCGTTCCTGGCCTTCGTAGGAGGGCCAAGTATCGGTGGACTCGAACACCATCGACGAGGACAGGTAGGTGACTTTTTCGAGCCGCCCCCCGGCGTGCGCCTTGATGGCGGCATCACACGAGGCGGCGATGATCCGCTCGTTCGTCGCCAAAAGGTCATAGGCATAGGTGTGGAAATACGAGATCCCACCGATCATCGCCGCCCCGGCGATGAAGTGGTCGCACCCGCCCAACAGGTCTGCCATGAGGTCGACGTCTTGAGCGTCTGCCTCGACGAAGCGGTAGCGGTCATGGTCGTCGTAGGAACGTCGGATGGGGCCGTACTTGGAGTAGTTGTCGACTCCGATCACGTGGTGACCGCGATCCAACAGCTCCTTCACGACGTAACCGCCGATGAACCCCGCAGAACCCGTCACCAGGACTGTGCTCATGACCTTCTTCCTCGGTTGGCGGCCTCTCGGACCTGCTCGACAGCGAGGCGGGGACCGAAGGCGAACAGCCACCAGCGCACGTATCGCGGTATCCAGGACGCGAGCTTGAAGTTGGACATGCCCTGATCGCGCTCCAACCAGATCGTGGGTATCTCCGCCACCGGCAGCCGGGCCCGTCGGGCCTTGGCGACCAACTCGATTCCGATCTCGAAGCCGGCGTCCGAGTCGATGCCGACGGACCGGATGAAGTCCATGTCATAGGCCTTGAACGAATTCGTGGCGTCTCGTGTCCCCGCTCGGGCGATCCACGCCAACGACAGCCCGGCGAGTCGTGACAGGAAGCCCTTGAGAAAGGGGCCGCCCACCTGTTGACCACCGCGCGAGTACCGTGACGCGGCCGCAACGACGACACCGCGCTCGATCAGTCGCACCAATTGGTCGATCTGACGAGGGTCGTCCGAGCCGTCGGCCATCGTGACCACGACGACATCCGCCAGCGATTGCTCGATGCCGTACCGGATCGCCTGAGCGGGACCGGGGCCCAAGGTGTTCAACAAGGACCGGGCCCGTGGATCTTGGCGGGCATACTTCTCGACGTAGGGAATGGTCGTGTCCTCCGCAGTGTCGACCACGACCAGGAGCTCGCAGGGAAGCTCGACGGCCTCGAGCACCCGACCCAGGAATTCGTCGATGGAAGCCCCTTCGTTATACGCAGGGACGACGATCGAAACGCGCGGCTTCATATGCAGACGCCGCCACCGCGCAGGTTCCAGATATCGACGACGGGCTGCGGGATGTCGAGATCGGCGTAGACCTTGTGGGGTGCGCCGATGACGATCAGGTCCGAACGGGCCAGCACGTCGTCGAGCGGCCACAGGTCCCCGTCTATGGTGACGTACGGGTCAGCAGTGAGAACACCCGCCGCTCTGACGCTCAAGATCCGCTTGAGCTTGTAGGACAAGCTCGACCTGTTGTCGTCGGACTCACCCTTGAACGCCATGCCCAAGATACCCACGGTCATCGACGACAGGTCGTAGCGAGCTGCCATCCGTGCCGTGAGATACAGGGGAAGGCCTTCGTTGATCTGCATGCTCGCCTGACCGAGTGCAAAGTTGTTGTTGTTGAAGGCGGCCAGCTGCATCGTGTCCTTCAAGAGACACGGTCCTGCCGCGAACCCGGGGCCGGGTAGGTCGGCGGCGCGGGGGTAGTCCTCGATGACCGCCGCGCGGATCCGCTCGAAGTCCAGGCCGAAGTCATTCGCCATCATGAAGAGCTGGTTGGCGGCCGCAAACTTGATGTAGCGATAGGAGTTGGTGAAGAGCTTGGCCAGCTCCGCCTCTTCGGGCGCCACCCGGACGATCTTGTCCGTGAGGTGACCGAACAGCGCAGCCGCCCGATCGAAGGAGCGGTTGGTCCGGGCCGAGACGATCTGGGGGAGCGTGAAGAGCTCCTCCATGGCCCGCCCCTCGGCGATCCGTTCGGGGCAGAACGCCACGTCGACCGCCTTGCCCAGACGTTGCATCAGGCGCTCGACCATCCGGGTCACGCCCGGGAACACCGTGCTCCGCAGGACCAGGAGCTGCCCGTCGTGCAACTCGTCAGCCACGCTCTCGAGCGCACGGATGACAGCCTGGGGGTGGGGGTTGAAGTACTCGTCGACGGGTGTCCCGAGGACCACGATCACATGCTCGGCGTCTCGAACGGTCGCCGCGTCCGCCGACACCGACAGCTTGCCCTCGGCCAGCACCCGGGCGAGCACCTCGGGTGCACCGGGCTCCCGATGGGGCATCTTGCCCGAGCCCACCTGATCGACGGCGCCCAGGTCGACGTCGTAGAGCGAGACCTTGAGGCCCGACTGCGCCAGGGCTATCCCGAGGGGCAGTCCCACGTGCCCACAGCCACCCATCACGGTGACGTCAACGGGCCAACTCTCTTGGGGCATCCCCACAATGCTAAGTGACCGGGCCGACCAACCGGAAATGATTTGCCTACTCCTGTCAATATTGGGTAGGTAGCCACATTGGCTCGATCGGCGGCCGGCGCCGCATTGTCATCGGCCACGTCGGTGACGGTCAGCCCGGGGCCGAAACGTGCCGAGTACCGTTGAACGACATTCTCACGCTCCAAGGAGGAGCGATGCCGCACGCCGAGGACGAGACTCTGGCCACGGCCACCCTCCCGGGCTCGACTCGGCCTTCGAGGCGCGTCAGCGCACCATCGCCGAACGGGGGCGATCAGGTCGCGACCGGTCGAGGGCCAGTGATCCGACCCGATGCCCCCGCCATCGACGTGGACGCATCCGTCGACCCCTCTCGGGGCGTCAACCAATCCCGGATCTGCGTGGTCATCCCGGCTTTCAACGAAGCCGGTTCGGTGGCCAGGGTCATCCAACGCGCCCATGCGGCGATTCCCGAAGCCCTCGTCGTGGTCGTCAACGACGGCTCGAACGACGACACGGCGGTGCGCGCCCTGCGAGCGGGGGCCACCGTCATCACGTTGCCCGTCAACCTGGGCATCGGTGGGGCGGTACAAGCCGGTTACTTGTATGCGTCGCGCCACGGTTTCGACATCGCCATCCAGGTCGACGGTGACGACCAGCACGATCCGGCCGAGATCGACAGACTGCTCGAGCCGATCCGGACGGGTCGGGTCGAGATGACCGTCGGATCCCGGTGGCTCGGGCGCGGCGACTACGTGGCGCCGGCCGGGCGCCGATTCGCGATGCGCCTTCTCGCCACCTTGGTCAGGTGGAGGACCGGGGCGACATTCACCGACACCACGTCGGGCTTTCGGGCCGTGGGATCCCAGGGGATCGCACTCTTCGCCCGGACCTACCCCACGGACTTCCCAGAAGTCGAGTCACTGGTTCTGGCCAGCCGCAACGGACTGCGGGTCGAAGAGGTCCCGGTCCGGATGACCCCGCGTCGTCACGGACAGTCCAGCATCGCCGGCATCCGCTCCGGCTACTACATGGCACGGGTGACCGTCGCCCTCCTCGTCGGTAGCTTGAACCGGAAGGCCACGTCGAAAAACGACGCGTCGAAAAACAGGGAGGCCCCGTGAAAGCGATCGTCTTGTCCATGATCCTTAGTGTGGGATTCCTCGTCGTCTCGGTCGTCGCCATGCGGCGTCAACAACTCCGTGAGCAGGCGGCCCTGCTGTGGCTGTTGGTGAGCCTCGTCATGGTGTTCGTGAGCGCGACGCTCCCCACCCATGTCCTCGACCGGGTGTCGCACTTCGTCGGGATCGCCTACCCCCCCGACCTCATCCTGCTTCTGGCGGTGCTGTTCCTCCTGGTCCTCGTGTTCCACCTGTCGTTGAGCCTGGCACGGCTCTCGGCGAAGCAGATTGCCCTCGTCCAGGAGATCGCGCTCATGACGACCATGTCGCCGTCGACGCTGGGCACCGGAGACGAGGACCGGGACCCCGAGACACCTCGAGCCGGCCCTCCACCGGCGCCGTAAGGAGCGGACCACCGCCTCGTCGAAACTCCTGCCTCGTCGAGCTCCCGATTGGGCTCACAGGAGGCTGGCGGCAAGACCGTCGAGGATGTCGTCCTCGGACACCAAGCATTCGTCGCGTTCGAACACGTCCATGACGGCATCGAGGATGAGGACCCCGCCCACGATGACATCTGCCCGCCCGGCGACCATCCCCGGTCGGGCCAGCCGAGCACCGCTGTCCTCCCCGGCGAGGGTCTCCAGCCAGTCCCGCACGGTCGGGCGACCCAAGACGACGTGGTGGACGGCGGAACGTTCGTAGTCGGTGAGCCGACGGTCGAGCGCAGCCAGGGTCGACACCGTGCCGGCCAGCCCGATGAGCAGTCCCCCCCGAGCCAAGGGTGGGAGCTCGGCTCGTGCACCGCTCAGCTGCGCCTCCACTGTGCGCCGCGCCTCGGCCAACTCGTCGGCGCCCGGCGGGTCACCGGCCAGGAACCGCTCGGTGACCCGGACGCAACCGACGTCGAGCGACACGGCGGAGACTGCGGCCGGATCCCCCGTCCGAGCATCTGTCTCCGGAGGCCCTCCCGACGGCGGTTCCCCCACCACGAGCTCGGTCGACCCGCCCCCGATGTCGACCACGAGCACGGGCCCGGGACCGACGCGCACGTCGCCGATGTGCGCGGTGGCGCCGGCAAAGGAAAGGGCTCCTTCCTCGCGCCCGCTCAGGATCTCGGGCCGTACCCCGGTCACGTCCTGCGCTGCGGTGAGGAACTCCCCGGCATTGGTGGCGTCGCGGGCCGCCGAGGTGGCGACCAGACGGGCCCGGACGACACCGTGGAGGTCCATGAGGCCACGGAACTCCCCGAGCACGGCGATCGTGCGCGCCACGGCGTCGCGAGACAGCGTGCGGGTGGCGTCCACCCCCTCGCCGAGCCGCGTGATGCGCATGTGCCGCTCGAGCACGGTGCCGTCGCCGTCGGCGACGAGCAGTCGCGTCGAGTTGGTCCCACAATCGATGGCGGCGACGGGGCCCGGGCTCTCATCTCTCATGGCGCCGCTCTAGCACTCCTGGCCCGGCTCGATGACGAACTCCGACACGTCGAGGTCCAGCTCGCCGACCGTCCAGCGGCCGACGGGGTCGTCCCCGCCCGCCAGATACCACGCCAGATGGGCATGGAGGCACTTGACTCCTCGGCGCGTCCCACCCACACCCCCCGAAGGACGGGGCCCGACGTGGCCAGCCGGTATGGCGCGGTCGCGCGCCGCGCCGTGACGGGCGTGCGCGTCGGCGAGGGCGGTGGCGTCCACAGCGGCCTCGGCGCGCCGCACGCCACCCGAGGCCTCGAGCCTGCTCACCATGTCGCGCAGCTCGGTGTCGATCAGCCAGAACCGCGTGGGCATGGGTCTTCCGTCGTCGAGGAAGGGGGCGTTCTCGATCACGGCCGGAGTCCCGTCGCGTCGGCGCACGGCGACGGTGAACTCCCCTGCCGGCGAGCGCCCCAGCAGACGGGCCACCGCCTCCCGGTCGGGCTCGCCGAGCGGGCGCGGAGGCTTGGTCAGTTCCAGAACTCCAGGGTCCGGACCACCCGTCCCCAGTAGCTGTGGGGCTCCGGCGGTTCAGGTGCGGCCGCGCTCACCGGGCCCGCCGCGTCCTTGGTGCGGGTGTTCTTCGTGGCGCTGTACGAGCTGGTCGTCCCGACGGGAGCGACGACCCCGATCAGTGCCTGGGACCGGGCCGACCCCGGCACCACGGGCGGCCCGTCGAGAGGAACCTGGCCCGACGCGACCGGCGCAGAGCCCGACGGGCTCGAGGCCGGCAGGATGTCGTACACGCGCTGGCCCTTGGGAACGAACCCATAGTCGTTGCGGGCGAGATCGTTCACGGTGGAGGGGTTCGACAGATCCGACACCTGACGGCCGAGGGCCTCGTTCTCCGCCCTGACCGTGGTGAGCTCGTGCGCCGTGCCCGACAGGGCCGAGCGCTGCGACAGCAGGCCGCCGATCGGGAAGCTCGTGAGCAGCACCACGCACGCGAACACGATCGCCCCGACCAACAAGGTGCGAGCCCGTCGACGTTCGAGCGACAGCGTCTCGCGACCGCCCCTCCAGCGCGCCACGAACGCCACGGCGGACGACACGGGAGACGACGGAATGCGGAGCCGGAGCCGGGGCACATGGAGCCGGGGCACGTGGGGCCGCGGCACATGGAGATGGGGTCGGGGCACGTGCACGTGAGGTCGCGGCACGCGCAGGTGCATCTGCAACTGCGGCCGCCGCCGCGGTGCCCGCTTGGCGGCGTGGCGGGGATGGCGTCGTGCCCGGCTGAGCATCACCAGGCTGGACCGCTCCGGCGCGCCGCGTTCGAGAGCGCGCCGCGCCCGAGATACGCAGCCGACTCGCCGAGCTCCTCCTCGATCCGCAACAACTGGTTGTACTTGGCCACCCGGTCCGAGCGGGCCGGGGCGCCGGTCTTGATCTGTCCGCAATTCGTGGCCACGGCGAGATCGGCGATGGTGGTGTCCTCGGTCTCGCCCGAGCGGTGTGACATCACGCATGCGTAGGACGAGCGTGTCGCCAGCGCCATGGTGTCGAGCGTCTCGCTCAACGTGCCGATCTGGTTGACCTTGACGAGGATGGCGTTGGCGGCGCCGCGGTCGATGCCGAGCTCGAGACGCTCCTGGTTGGTGACGAAGATGTCGTCGCCCACCAGCTGCACCCGCTCACCCAACGCGCTCGTCAGCGCCACCCAGCCGTCCCAGTCGTCCTCGGCCATACCGTCTTCGATGGACACAATGGGATAGTGGTCACACAGATCGACCCAGTACGCGACCATCTCGTCGGATGACAGGCGGCGACCTTCGCCCGACAGCTGGTACGCCCCGTCCTTGAAGATCTCACTGGTGGCGGGGTCGAGCGCGATGGCGACCTCGTCACCCGGCACGCGGCCCGCTTCCTCGATCGCCTCCATCAAGATGGCCACGGCTTCGGCGTTGGAAGGAAGGTCGGGCGCGAATCCCCCTTCGTCGCCCACCGTCGTCGACAGCCGGCGCGCCTTCAACACCTTGGCGAGGGCGTGATACGTCTCGACCCCCCACCGCAGGCCCTCGGAGTACGAGGCGGCCCCGACGGGCATGACCATGAATTCCTGAAAGTCGATGGAGTTGTCCGCATGGGCGCCGCCGTTGACGACGTTCATCATCGGGACCGGCAACACATGCGCGTTGGCGCCCCCGACATAGCGGAACAGGGGCAGCTCGGCATCGACGGCGGCGGCACGGGCCACGGCCAACGACACCCCCAGGACGGCGTTGGCACCGAGCCGGCCTTTCGACGGCGTGCCGTCGAGGTCGATGAGGGCCATGTCGATCCCCCGCTGGTCATAGGGGTCGAAGGCCGAGAGCACCTCGGCGATCTCCCCGTTGACGTGCTCGACGGCACCGAGGACACCCTTGCCCCCGTACCGCTCACCCCCGTCGCGCCACTCCGTCGCCTCGTGCACCCCCGTCGACGCGCCCGAAGGGACCATGGCGCGGCCTCCGGCGCCCGAGTCCAGGACGACCTCGACTTCGACGGTGGGGTTTCCGCGGGAGTCGAGGACCTCCCGCGCCGCGATCTTTTCGATAGCAGTCATTGCTCGCTGTTGTCCCTGTTGTAAGTGTTGTAAAAGTTACTCGCTGAGGGCCGCCCGGCGGCGGAGCCGCCCAGCTCAGGCACGGTGTGACGAGTGCTGGTTCCAGAACGATTTTTCGGTTCTGGACCCCGTCGACCTGGGACGGCGCGCTCTGGACCTCAGCCGGGCGGACCTCAGCCCGCCGGCGCTCCGGGGGCCGGGGTCTCGGCCGCCTCGATGCGGCGGCGGAACCCGCCGGCATAGCCCCTCAGGGCCGTCTCGGGATCGACCCCCAGCCGCCGGGCCGCGTCCGCCACCGCGAACAGCATCTCCCCGAGCGCTTCGACGGTCTGCGGCGATGCCTCGAGCGTCTCCCCCGACGCAGAAGGTTCAGAGCCGGGGCGCCCGAAGGACTCGAGGCCCGCCGTGATCTGACGTCGCCGGTCGTCGAGCGACCCCATGTCCATCCCGAGTGACTCCGCCTTGCGCTGGAGCTTGGCCACCAGCGCCAGGGCGGGGAGGGTGCGGGGGATGCCGTCGGTCACGCTGTCCCGGCCCTTCTCGGCCTTCTTCAGCGTCTCCCACCGGGCGGCGACGTCCTCGGGGGTGTGCGCCACCGCATCGCCGAAGACATGGGGGTGGCGACTGACCAGCTTGTCGTGCAACGTCCGCGCCACATCCGCCAAGGTGAAGTAGCCCTCTTCGGTCGCCAGCAGGGCGTGGAAGTACACCTGGAACAGGAGGTCCCCGAGCTCCTCCTCGAGATGGTCGACGTCACGGGGCGCCACGTCGGGCCCGGTGGCGGCCACCACCTCGATGGCGTCGAGTGCCTCGTAGGCCTCCTCGAGCAGGTGACGCGCCAGCGACCCGTGGGTCTGGCGCTGGTCCCAGGGGCATTTCGCACGCAGCGTTCGCACCAGCTCCTCGAGGCCGACGAGCTCGGCCGCCACCGGCGCGGCGAGACGGGGCACCCACAGCGCCGTGAGGTGGTCCGCTACGAGGGTGCGGTCGATGTCGGCCCACGCCACCTCGACGACCCGCTCGTCGGGGAGCCCCAGATGATGAAGCAGAACGGCCCTTCGCCCGGGGTCCTCTCCCGACACGTCATCGGCGGCGAGCTTGATCGCGCCCAAGACGGCGCCGCTGTGGCACTGAGCCACGAGAAGAGGGCCGCGCTCGCCGGCCGCCTCGGTGGCGAAGACGGTCCCGTCGACCATCCGGACGCCGGCGTCGACGGGGTCGACCCCCAGGCGCTCCCAGGCCAGGTCCACGAACGAGAGGGCGGGGACGACGTCGACCGACACGCGGGGATCGGTGCGCAACAGCATCACCGTGCGTTCGGCCACCAAGGGCGAGCCGGGCACGGCGTAGACGACGTACCCGGGCCCGGGGAGCGCGCCCGCGGCCGCCACGACCTCCTCGACGATGGCCGCATAGACGTCGTCGAAGGTCTCGGCCTCGTCATAGAGAGGGTCGAGGGCCTCGACGGGCCCGGTGGCGACGTCGTCGACCACCACCGCAGAGGGATGGCGCGCCGTGCGCACCAGGCAGCGCGCCGCGCCCCGTATCGCGTCGAGGGTGGCGCCCGGCACGAGCTCGGCACCGGCGGGGCCGAGCCCGACGACGGTCACGCGTCCCGGTCCGTCTCCCACGCTGTGAGAACCGGTGCGGCGCGCGGCGGGGACACGCGATGCCGCGGGCATGCGCCGAGCCGCCGTCAACCGGCGGACGAGCTGCCCGAACCCAGGATGGACGAGCCCGAGGAGGATCCGTCGACGGCGGAGTTGAGCAGCAGGCCCGGAGCGGGCGGGGTCGGGGCGACCACACCGTGACCGGCGCTCCACGCCCCGTAGCGGGGGTCGAGCTCCACCCGGGCCTCCTTCACTGCGTGTCCCAGGGCGGCGCTCAAGCTCGAGCCCCCGGCGCCCAGCATCTCCTGGCGCAGCCCGGACTCGGTGTCGGCGAACGGCACGAGGACCCGGGCCCGCACCGCGATCACGATCCAGATCGTCTGGGTCTGCCCCGTGATCTGATTCGGCACCTGCAGCTCCTGGGGCGGGGCCAGCTGTCCGTCGGCCAACCCTTCGACCACCGTGGCGGTCGTCTGTCCCAGCTGGGACGCGACGTCAGACGGGAACACGCACGGGCCCTCCCCCCCGGCGGGGCTGTTGGAGTCCGCCCCCGGACCGGCATCGGCGGTGGCGAAGCTCGTTCCGGCCGCGATCTTGTCGTGGATGGCCTGGGCCGAGGCCTGGTCCGTGGCGATGATGAAGTTCAGGCAGAGCTGGGTGACCTGGCTGTGGTGCGAGTTGTAGAAGCCACGCACCGCGGCGGGGCTGACGTCGACGTGGCCGACGACCTCCTCGAGCCTCTCCTGGGCAGCGAGGCTCCGGGCCTGCTGGTCCACGAACGCCTTGGGCAGGCGGTTCACGAGGCTGGCTCCGGTCAGGTTGCACGGCGAGGTGACCTGCGTCGACGCCGCTTCGACCTGGGACTCGTAGTCCTGCCGTGCCGTGGCGATGTCGGCCGAGCTCACCTGCACGTGGCGTTTCGCCAGCGCGTCCTCCTCGAGGGTCTGGGCCACGAGCCCGTTGAGCTCGAACGCGGCGAACTGCGTGGTCACGGTGGCCTGGCCGGTGCCGGTCACCGCCGGCAGCGTCCCGCCGCTCTGTGCCTCCTCGATGGACAGCGCGCACTGTGCCACCGTGCTCCCCGAGATCACTGTGAGCTGGTTCTGGAGATCCGATTGGCTGATGGCGATGCCGTTCACGGTGGCCGCCGTGGGCGACACGTCACATCCCGCCGCGCCTGCGCACAGCGCCCCCAGGGCGACGAGGACGAGGAGGCGCTTCACGGAAGGGGCACTCTACCGGCGCGCCCCGGCACCAGACGATTCGGCCCCACCCAGGACCCCCGGCACGGGCACGAGCTCCCCGAGCAGCGCCGTCAACGCCTCGACGGCGTCCTCGTCGGGCCCCAACGGCACCACCACCAGGCGCGCCTCTTCTTTCACCAGGGACTCCGGGCGCAGGCGCCGCAGGCGCACCCTCGCCGACGCGGGCAGCTCGAGCGGCGCCATCCGGGCCACGAGGCCGCGCCGTCCCGGCCGGCCCGTCCCCTGTCCGGGACGCGCCGACGTCGCCGACACTTCACGCACGCCGGTCCGGAGGCACTCCACGCGCAGTCGGGCCACGGCCAAGAGCCCTTCGGCCGGTGCGGGCAACGGGCCGAAGCGGTCCAGCCATTCGGAGCGGATGTCGTCGACCTCGGACTGGGCCGTGACCGACGCCAGGCGCCGGTACGCCTCGAGGCGCAGGTCCTCGCGCGCCACGTAGTCCGAAGGAAGATGGGCGTCGGAGGGGACGTCGATCTTGACCTCGACGGGAGGCCGCAGCGGCTCACCCTTCATCTCGGCCACCGCCTCGGCCACGAGCTGGACGTACAGGTCGTAGCCGACCGCGGCAATGTGGCCCGACTGGTCCTGACCGAGCAGGTTGCCCGCGCCCCTGATCTCGAGGTCGCGCATGGCGATCTTGAACCCGGCCCCCAGCTCGGTCTGCTCGCCGATGGTCCGCAACCGCTCGTAGGCCGCCTCGGAAAGCACCTTGTCGGCGGGGTGGAACAGATAGGCGTAGGCACGCTGGCGAGAGCGCCCCACCCGGCCCCGCAGCTGGTGGAGCTGGCCCAGCCCCAGGCGGTCGGCCCGGTCGACCACGAGCGTGTTCACCGTGGGCATGTCGATGCCCGACTCGATGATGGTGGTGCACACCAGGACGTCGAAGCGCTTCTCCCAGAAATCGAGCACGACCTGCTCGAGGGTGCCCTCGTCCATCTGCCCGTGCGCCACGGCGATGCGCGCCTCGGGGACGAGCTCACGCAGACGGGCCGCGACGGCCTCGATGTTCTGCACCCAGTTGTGCACGAAGAAGGCTTGGCCCTCGCGCAGCAGCTCGCGGCGCAACGCCTCGACGACGGCGGCTTCCTCGAATTCACCCACATAGGTGAGGATGGGCTGGCGCGCCGCGGGGGGTGTGTTGATGAGCGAGAGGTCGCGGATGCCGGTGAGCGCCATCTCGAGGGTACGGGGGATGGGGTTGGCGGTGAGGGTCAAGACGTCGACCCCCGAAGCCATCTGCTTCATGGTCTCTTTGTGACTGACGCCGAAGCGCTGCTCCTCGTCCACCACGAGCAGGCCGAGGTTCTTGAACCTGACGTCACCCGCCAACATCCGGTGCGTTCCGACCACCACGTCGACCGCCCCCGAGGCGAGACCGGCCACGACGTCGCGCGCCTGGGCCGGGGTGAGAAAGCGCGACAGCATCTCCACCCTGAGCGGGTACCCGGCGTAGCGCTCGGAGAAGGTCTGGGTGTGCTGCTGGGCCAGCAACGTGGTGGGGACGAGCACGGCGGCCTGCTTGCCGTCCTGGACCGCCTTGAACACGGCGCGCACGGCCACTTCGGTCTTGCCGAACCCGACGTCGCCGCACACCAGGCGGTCCATGGGCACGTCGGACTCCATGTCGCCCTTCACCTCTTCGATGGCGCGCGCCTGGTCGACGGTCTCGGTGAAGGCGAACGAGTCCTCGAGCTCGCGCTGCCACGGCGTGTCGGGGGCGAAGGCGTGACCCTTCATGTGCAGACGCAGCCGGTACAGCTCGACGAGCTCCTGGGCGATCTCGTGCACGGCCGCACGCGCCTTGGCCCGCGTGCGCTGCCACTCGCCTCCACCGAGGCGGTTGAGCGTGGGCGATTCGCCTCCGCTGTAGGGGGTCAGCACGTCGATCTGGTCCGAGGGCAGATAGAGCTTGTCGTCCCCGCGGTATTCGAGCAGCAGGTAGTCGCGTGACGCGCCGTTGACGGTGCGCGTCACCATCCCGGCGTACCGGGCGACGCCGTGCTGGCGATGCACCACGTAGTCGCCGGGGGCGAGGTCGTCGAAGAACCCGTCGGTGGGCCGGGCGCGCGCCCGGGCGGGACGGTGGGCGCGACGGCGCCCGGTGAAGTCGGCCTCGGCCAGGATCGCCACTTTGGCGCCCGGCACCACGACGCCGCGCTCGAGCGGGGCCACCACGATGCGCAGGCCGGGACGCGACAGGTCGGGGCCGTTACCGTCCCCGCTACCGTCCCCGCTACCGTCCCCGGCCCCCGACGACCGGTCCCCGTCCCCGAGGGGCACGATGGGCACGACCATGCCCTCCTCGGCCAGGACGGCGGCCAGACGCGACGCCGAGCCCGCCCCCTCGGCGCACACCGTCACCGAGTACCCGCCCGCCACGAGCTCCGACAGGCGCGCCGCCAACAAGGCCCGGTCGCCGTGCACGGGCTCGATGCCGCGTGCCACGAATCCCGGCGTCGACGGTGAGTCGGCGACCGGCACCATCGACAGCACCGGGGCCGCCGAGCGTCCGAGGAGGCGCTCGTAGGCCACGTTCAGGCGCGGGAACCGTGCCGAGGGATCGGGGTCACCGCTGCCATCGGCGTCGGCGCTCTCCACGACGCCCCACGTGACGGCGAGGGCTCCCGCCAGGGCCGCCTCCTCGTCGTTGAGCTCGACGGCGCGGTCACGGATGCGGCGGGGATCGACGAGCACGACGCGCCCCCCCGGGCCCACGAGATCGGGCAGGACCCGCTCGTCATCGACGAGCCACGGCAGCCACGACTCCATCCCGTCGAAGACCTGGCCCTCGGCGAGGCGCTCCCACTGCGAGCGTCCCCACGGCTCGGTGCCCACGAGGGCCGCGGCCCGGACGCGCACGTCATCGGTGGGAAGCACCTCGCGACACCCGAAGAGCTCGACCACAGCGAGATCCGACACCGAACGCTGGTCGCCGGGGTCGAACTCGGTCAGCCGGTCGACCTCGTCGCCCCAGAGGTCGATCCGGACCGGCAGCTCGGCGGTGGAGGGGTAGACGTCGACGATCCCGCCCCGCACCGCGAGCTCGCCGCGGTGCTCGACCTGGTACTCGCGTCGGTACCCCAGCGCGACGAGCCGGCTCACCAGCTCCTGTTGGTCGACTCGGTCATGGCGCGCCACGACCACGGGCACCGCCGCCTCTTCGACCGGCCCCAACCGCTGCAGCAGGGCCCGCACCGGAGCGACGATCACGTCCGGCGCGCTCGAGGGGTCCTGCAGTCGCCACAGCAGCCGAAGACGGCGCCCCATCGTCGACAGCTCGGGGCTGACGCGTTCGAAGGGAAGGGTGTCCCAGGCCGGGAACAGCTCGACGACGTCGGTCCCGAGGAAGGCTCCGATGTCGTGACCGAGACGCTCGGCGTCGAGGACCGTCGGCGTCACCACCAGCAGGGGCCGGCGTTCGCCGAGGCGCGCCATCCCCGCCACCACGTAGGCGACCGCAGCGTCGGGCACCGCCAGGGCGGTCGACCCCACCGCCATGGCGTCGACCATGGCGGGCTCGTGGCGCAGGAGAGAGGGGAGCGAGCGGAGGCTCACAGATGCAGGCTACCGACGGCGCTGCCCATCGACGCCCGCGGCCCTCTGCACCGCGGCCCTCTGCGCCGGGGCCCTCTCAGGAGGGGGGGTCGGCGTTGAACCGCAACATGGCCGCGTCGACGCCCTCGAGCGCGATCACGTCGACGGCGTCGGCCGCCACCTCGACGGCCACGTCGAGCGCACGTCGCTCGGCGCGCGACGGGCGGTGCAGGACGTAGTCGGCTCCGGGCTCGCGCCCCGGAGGCTTGCCGATGCCGATCCGAACACGCAGATATCCCGGGTCATGCAGATGGGCGTGGACGGACTTGAGCCCGTTGTTGCCGGCGGTGCCCCCGCCCACCTTGACCTTCACCCGGCCCGAGGGCAGGTCGAGCTCGTCATGGACGACGACCAACTTGTCGGGGGCCGGGACCCGGAACCGCTTCATGAGCGCGGTCACGGCCAGCCCCGACTCGTTCATGTAGGTCTGGGGGACAGCCAGCACGACGAGGTGCCCGTCGAGGCGTGACTGCGCCACGACGGCTCGAGTTCCCTTTTCGGGTCGGAGCCGTTGACCCCGACGCGACGCCAACAGCTCGACGACCTCGGCGCCGAGGTTGTGACGGGTCCGCTCGAATTCCGCTCCCGGGTTGCCGAGGCCCACCACCAGCAGGTCGGCCGCCGCCCCCCTGCCGGACGCGGGCAGCAGGCGCCGCAGGGGTTAGCTCTCCCCGCCCGACTCGCCCCCGGCGGCCGACGCGTCTGCGGCGCCGGTGGCACCCGCCTCGCCTTCGGCGGCTTCGCCTTCGGCACCTTCGGCTTCCGCGGCGCCCTCCTCGACGGTCTGCACACGCGGGGGTTGCCCCGCGGCGACGATCGACTCGGGGTCGGCTTCGGCGGTCACGTTGGGGGGAAGGGCGATGTCCGAGACGCGCACTGCCGCCCCGATGACGAGATCAGTGATGTCGACCTCGAGGTGAGCGGGGATGTCGGCGGGGCGGGACCTGATGGTGAGCGTGAACATCTGCTGCTCGAGCACCCCGTCGGCCCGGTGGAGCTCGAGAGCCTCGCCGGTGAGTGTGATCGTGACGTCCGCGCTGACCTCGCGGTTGGGGTCGACGACCTGGAAGTCGACGTGCGTCACGCTGCCACGTACGGGATGGCGCTGGAGCTCCCGGGCCATGGTGAGGAACTTCTTGCCGTCGACGTGCAGAGACAGCACGGCGTTGAGCCCGGCGTCGGTGCTCAGAGCGGCGCGCAGCTCGCGCGCCGCCACCGACACGGGGATGGGGCCGACGCCCGGCCCGTACACCACCGCCGGGATCCGACCGTCGTGGCGCAGCCGGCGCGCTGCGCTCGAGCCGGAAGGACGGCCGGCCTCGGCGACCAGGATGGTTTCAGCCATGGGAAAAGGGGCTCCTCGGATGCGACGAACGGGTGACCCAGCATAGAAGGCCTGGGAGCGGGAACGGAATCCGACCTCTCAGGTGAGGTTGTCGCCCCCGAAGATCTCCGACACCGAGGTGTCCTCGAACACGGCGTCGATGGCGTCGGCGATCAGCTTCGCCACCGACAGGACCTGGAGCTTCTCGATGAGCTTGTCGTCGGAGATCGGAAGCGTGTTGGTCACCACGACCCGCGAGAGCGGGGATTTCTCGAGGCGCTGGACGGCCGGGTCGGACAACACCCCGTGGGTGGCCATGGCCGAGATGTCCGCCGCACCGCGCTCGGCGAGGAGCTCAGCCGCGGCGCAGATGGTGCCCGCGGTGTCGATCATGTCGTCGATCAGGACGCAGTGGCGCCCCTGGACCTCACCGACGACGTCGAGCGCCTCGACCTGGTTGTGGGTGCCCCGGGGCCGACGCTTGTGCACGAAGGCGAGATCGGCGCCGAGGTGCTGGCTGAAGCGCTCCGCCACGCGCACCCGGCCCGCGTCGGGGGCGACGATCACGAGATCGCTCGTGCCCAACCGGTGGAGCTCTTCGACGAGGACCGGCGTGGCGGTGAGGTGATCGAAGGGGATGTCGAAGAATCCCTGGATCTGACCCGAGTGCAGGTCGACGCTCACCACGCGGTCGGCCCCGGCCACCTGGAACATGTCGGCGACGAGCTTGGCGGTGATGGGCTCGCGCCCGGTCGCCTTGCGGTCCTGGCGCGAGTACCCGTAGTACGGGCATACCGCGGTGATGCGCTTGGCCGACGCGCGCTTGGCGGCGTCGATCATGATGAGCTGCTCCATGATGGAGTCGTTCACCGGGCCCGAGTGGGTCTGCACGATGAAGACGTCGCTGCCGCGCAGCGAGCCGTCGTAGCGACAGTGGATCTCGCCGTTGGCGAACTCGCGCAGATTGGCCCCACCGAGCTCCACACCGAGATGCTTGGCGATCTCCTCGGTGAGGGCCGGGTGTGATCTCCCGGACACGAGCTCGAGACGCCGCTTGGGGACCAGCTCCATGCGTCGAACGCTACTTCGCCGGTGAGGTCACGTGTCGGTGAAGGTTTCGGCCACGGCCGGGGTGTCGAGCTCCCCGTGGTCCGGCGCTGCTCGGGAGAAGAGATTGGCGGCGGCGCGGGTGAGCGGCGTCGCACTCCCCGAGCGCCGGTAGAGATCCTGGGCGAGCCTCAGGTCCTTGACCAGGTCGGCCACCCGGAACCACGCCGGCTCGTAGCGCCGCTCCACGAAGCCGGCGCGCCCGAGCCCTGAGGTTCGGGACGAACCTGACCAGGACGGCGAAGACGGCTTCGACGTCGGGGCTGGCCGTGGTGATGTCAACGGAGACCCGACCCGTAGCGGCCTCGAGCTCCCCGTGCTCGCCCGGGTAGACACGGCGTACCGCCTCGGGACCGGTCATCATCCCCTGTGGCATCGCAGCTCACCCGCGGGGCGGGGCGAGGCACCGGGGACGTAGGTAGAGTGCGCCCGGAGGCCCGATAACGATGCCCATGTTCTCGTCGGTAGTGGTCGGCACAGACGGCTCGGACACAGCCGCTGAAGCCGTCCGTCACGCCATCGAGCTCACCAAACTGTGCGGCGCCAAATTGCACATCGTGACCGCCTACAAGCCCAAGCCGGTGCGGGTGGCCGGGGTCCCCGAGGAGTTCCGCGAGCGCCTGGGAGCCGGCGGAAAAGCCGACTCCGTGCTCGAGGACCAGTGCGCCCAGGCCCGTGCCGCCGGGGTCGAGGTGGAAGGCCACACCGGCACCGGCGATCCGGCCGACGCCATCGTGCGCGTGGCCGAGCAGGAGAAGGCCGACGTCATCGTGGTGGGCAACAAGGGCATGGCCGGCGTGCGACGGGCGCTCGGGAGCGTCCCCAATTCCGTCGCGCACAAAGCCCCGTGCGCGGTGTTCATCGTCCAGACGACCTGAGGTCGCCGACCGACCGAGCGCTCGAGGGCCGGCCGAGGTCAGTCGAGCGCCGGGAAGTCCGCCCCCAGGTGGGTGAAGGGGCCCACCACCACGCCGGCCTCGACGTGGGCGCCGGGCCCGAGCACCGAGAACGGTCCCACCCGGGCCTCTTCCCCGATCTCGGCCCGCAGCACGGTGCTCTTGGTGACCTTGGCACCGGCGCCGATGGCGCTGTCGACGATGTGGCAGTCGGGACCGATCTCGGCCCCCGCGCCCAGGGTGCATTCGCCCTGGATCACCACCCCGGGTAGGAGGACGACGTCGGACTCGAGACGCGCGTTGGCGTCGATGTAGGTGTTCTCGGGGTCCCACATCGTGACGCCGCGCCGCATCCACCGCTCGTTGATGCGGTCGCGCAGCTCCGCGTCGGCCACGGCCAGCTGAGCCCGGTCGTTGACCCCGGCGGCCTCCATGGGGTCGCCCACCACCAGCGTCTCGACTCCGTACCCGGCGTCATGGAGCACGGCGTAGATACCGGTGAGACAGTGCTCGCCCGTGCGGACCACGGGTCGCAGCCGGCGCAGCGCCGGCGCCAGCACGGCGTGACGGAAACAGTGGATGGTGGTGGCCACCTCGTCGACGAAGGCATCGTCCTCGCGCACGTCGGCGGCTTCGACGACGCGCACCACGGCGTCGTTCTTGCCCCGCACCACCCGGTCGTAGCCCGTGGGGTCGGGGAGCACGGCGGTGAGCAACGTGGCCGCGGCGCCGGCGTTGCGGTGATGGCGAACGAGCGCCGCCAGTGTGGGCGGGCGCACCAGCGGCGTGTCGCCGGGGAGCACCACGACGTCGCCGTCCGCGTCCACGAGCCCGTCGGGAAGAGCGGTGAGACCCACGGCGAGAGCGTCGCCCGTCCCGAGCTGCGTGCTCTGCTCGACGAACTCGATGGCGAGCGAGCGCGGCGCGTGGTCGACGAGCGTCTTCGTGACCCAATCACCCCGATGTCCCACCACCACGACGACCTTGTGCACGGGGAGCTCGGCCAGCGCGTCGAGCACGTGCAGGATCATGGGGCGGCCACACAACCGGTGGAGGGGCTTCGGTCGCGACGAGCGCATCCGAGTCCCCTCGCCGGCGGCGAGCACCACGGCAGAGAGCGGCCTCGTCTCCATGCGGTTTAGTCTGTCACCCGATGACGGGGGGGATGGGGCAGTCCGAGACGACCTCGAGTGCCCCCGACGCGCCGCCGAGCACGCCCTCCCCCGCCCCATGCCCCTCCTGACCTCGACCATCGACCCCGGCTCCGACACGTACCGCCAGAACCGGGCGGCCATGGAGGCGGCCCTCGCCGAGGTCGAAGAGCAGCTGGCCGTGGCCCGGGGCGGCGGGGGCCAGCGCTACGTGGAGCGCCACCAGGGCCGGGGCAAGATGCTCGCCCACGAGCGTGTCGAGCTGCTCCTCGACCGCGACTCCCCCTTCCTCGAGATCGCCCCCTTGGCGGCATGGGGGACGGACTACACCGTGGGGGCCAGCCTGGTGTCGGGCATCGGGGTGGTGAGCGGGGTCGAGTGCCTCGTCTCGGCTAACGACCCCACCGTGCGCGGCGGTGCCACCAATCCCTTCACCATGCGAAAGTCGTCGCGCCTGGCCGACATCGCGCTCGAGAACCGCCTTCCGTCCATCAGCCTGGTCGAGTCCGGCGGGGCGGATCTCCCCACCCAGTCCGAGATCTTCATCCCCGGGGGCCGCGGCTTTCGCGACCTGACGCAACGGTCTGCCGCGGCGGTACCCACCATCGCGCTGGTGTTCGGGAACTCCACCGCGGGGGGTGCGTATGTGCCGGGCATGAGCGATCACATCGTGATGATCGAGGGTCGCTCCAAGGTGTTCCTGGGGGGACCGCCCCTGGTGAAGATGGCCACGGGCGAGGAGTCCGACGACGAGGAGCTCGGGGGTGCCTCCATGCACGCCCGGGTGAGCGGTCTCGCCGACTACCTGGCCGCGGACGAGACCGACGCCATCCGCATCGGCCGAGCCATCGTGTCCCGCCTCAACCGGCACAAGGACGGGCCGGCGCCGTCGATGCCGTCGGACGACCCGGTCCACGACCCCGACGAGCTGCTGGGCATCGCGTCGGCCGACCTGCGCCTCCCCTTCGACCCGCGCGACGTGCTGGCGCGGGTGGTCGACGGGTCGCGCTTCGACGAGTTCAAGCCGCTGTACGGACCGAGCCTCGTCACCGGCTGGGCATCCATCTTTGGCTACCCCATCGGGGTGCTCGCCAACCACCGCGGCGTGTTGTTCAGCGAGGAGGCCAACAAGGCCACCCAATTCATCCAGCTCTGCAACCAGACCGACGTCCCGCTGCTGTTCCTCCAGAACACGACGGGGTACATGGTGGGCAAGGAGTACGAACAGCGCGGCATCATCAAGGACGGCGCCAAGATGATCAACGCCGTCTCGAACTCGAAGGTCCCCCACCTCACGGTCAACATCGGCGCCTCCTACGGAGCCGGCAACTACGGGATGTGCGGCCGCGCCTACAACCCACGCTTTCTGTTCTCGTGGCCCAATGCGCGTTCCGCCGTGATGGGCCCAGCCCAGCTGGCGGGGGTGCTCTCCATCGTGGCCCGTCAGGGCGCGGCGGCACGCGGCGAGGACTTCGACGAGGAGGCCGACGCGCAGATGCGGGCGATGGTCGAGTCGCAGATCGAGCGCGAGTCCCTGCCCTTGTTCCTCACGGGCCGGCTCTACGACGACGGCATCATCGATCCCCGCGACACGCGCCCCGTGCTCGGCATGTGCCTCTCGGTCATCCACAACACCCCCATCCACGGCACGCGCGGGTACGGCGTGTTCCGGATGTGAGCGTCTCTGTGGAGACGACTGTGTCCATGTCTATGACGGGGTCTATGACGGGGTCCGTGTCTATGTCTATGAGGGTGCACCCGTGATCCGGAAGCTCCTCGTCGCCAACCGGAGCGAGATCGCACGTCGCGTGATCCGGGGCGCGCACGCCCTCGGCATCAGCTGCGTGGCGGTGTGCTCGGACCCCGACGTCGACGCCCCCTACGTCTCCGAAGCCGACGAGTTCGTCCGCCTGCCCGGTGCCACCCCGACCGACACCTATCTCAACGTGGACGCCCTCGTCCGGGCCGCCACTGCCGCCGGGGCCGACGCCGTGCACCCCGGCTACGGGTTCCTGTCCGAGGACGCGGGGTTCGCCCGGGCGTGTGCAGCCGCGGGGCTCGTGTTCGTGGGCCCGGCGCCCGACGTGATCGAGGCCATGGGCTCGAAGCTGACGGCCAAGGCGACCATGGCCGGCGCGGGCGTGCCCGTGCTCCCGACGGTGGAGATCCCCTCCGAAGCCGGTGACGCCGGTGGTGTCGACGGTGACGTCCGAGAGGCGGTGGCCGCACTGGGCTGGCCCGTCCTGGTGAAGGCCTCAGCCGGCGGGGGTGGGCGGGGCATGCGCGTGGTGGAGGGCCCCGATGCGCTCGCCGACGCGGTGGCATCGGCGCAACGAGAAGCGACGTCGGCCTTCGGGGACGGGACCGTGTTCGTCGAACCGTACGTGGCGCGTCCCCGGCACATCGAGGTCCAGATCCTCGGCGACACCCACGGCACCGTGGTGCACCTCTTCGAGCGCGAGTGCTCGATCCAGCGCCGGCACCAGAAGATCATCGAAGAGAGCCCCTCCCCCGTGCTCACCCCGGAGCGGCGAGCCGAGCTGGGGGAGGCCGCGGTGACCGCGGCGCGCACCATCGGCTACGTCAACGCCGGCACCGTCGAGTTCCTGATGCTCCCCGACGGGCGCTTCGCCTTCTTGGAGGTCAACACCCGGCTTCAGGTCGAGCACCCCGTCACCGAGCTCGTCACCGGGCTGGACCTCGTGCGGCTCCAGCTGCTCGTGGCCGACGGCATGGCTCTCCCCCCCGAGGTCATCGACGCCCGGGTCACCGGGCACGCCATCGAGGCGCGTCTGTATGCCGAGGACGCCACGCGCCAGTTCCAGCCCTCGGCCGGTCACCTGCACCGCTTCCGCTTCCCCGCTGCCTCGGGGGTCCGCATCGACAGCGGCGTCGAGGACGGATCGGACGTCTCGGTCCACTACGACCCCATGCTGGCCAAGGTCATCGCGCACGCCCCCACTCGCACCGAGGCGGCCCGCGCCCTGGCCGGCGCGCTCGAGCGGGCGCAGCTGCACGGCGTCACCACCAATCGCGACCTCCTGGTGCGCATCCTGCGCCACCCCGAGTTCTTGGCCGGCGACATCGACACCGGCTTCCTGCTCCGCCACGACCCCGCCGTGCTCGGCGCCCCGTTGGCGGACGCGCCCACTCGGCAGCTGCACGCCGTGGCCGCCGCGCTGGCGGGCCAGGCCGGGCGACGCGCCCAGGCGCCGGTGCTCGGGGCCATGCCCTCGGGCTGGCGCAACAACCCCTCGGCGCCCCAGACGATCGCGTTCGCCGGGCCCGACGCAACGATCGGCGTCGACTACCGCTTCGACCGGACCGGCACCTGCACCTCCGTCGCCGTGGACGGCGACGTGCGACCAGACATCTCGGTGGTGTCGTGCACGGCTGACGCCGTGGTGCTCAGCGTGGCGGCGCTGTCGGGACACGACGGAGTGTCGCGGCGCTACGAGGTCGAGCGGGTGGGGCTCACCACCTTCGTCGACGGGCCCGACGGCTCCACGGTGCTGACCGAGATCGAGCGCTTCCCGGTGCCCGGGAGCCAGCTCGCGGCCGGGGCCCTCGTCGCCCCGCTGCCCGGGACCGTGGTCAAAGTGGCCGTCGCGGCGGGTGACCCGGTGGCGGCGGGCGACACGCTGGTCGCCATCGAAGCCATGAAGATGGAACACGAGGTGCGCTCGCCCTCCGACGGCATCGTCACCGAGGTCCACGTCGCCGCGGGCGAGCAGGTCGAGGCGGGGCGCCTGCTCGTCGTCATCGACGGGCCCGACAGCGCCACCGACGGGGAGTCCTGATGCCCGACGGGCCCGGCGTCACCGCCACGCCGGATGCAACGGGTGCAACGGGTGCAACCGGAATGCTGCGCATCGCCAACTGCTCGGGCTTCTTCGGCGACCGGCTCGCGGCGCCGCGCGAGCTGCTCGAGGGAGGACCGGTCGACGTCCTCACCGGCGACTACCTCGCCGAGCTGACCATGCTCATCTTGTGGAAGTCGCGCCAGCGCGACCCCGCGCTGGGATACGCCCGCACCTTCTACCGGCAGATGGAAGAGGTCCTCGGCACGTGCGTCGACCGCGGTGTCAAGGTGGTGGCCAACGCCGGGGGCCTCAACCCGGCCGGACTGGCCCAGGCGCTGCGAGACCTGGCCGTCAAGCTCGGCATCGACGTCGACGTCGCCCACGTGGAAGGCGACGACATCCTGGACCAGCTGGCGTCGCTGCAGGCGGCCGGCGACCCCCTCGCGCATCTGGACACGGGCCGCGCCCTGGCCGAGGCGGGAAGCGACCCTGTGAGTGCCAACGCGTATCTCGGTGGGTTCGGCATCGCCGAGGCGCTCTCGGGCGGAGCTGACGTGGTGGTGACCGGGCGCGTCACCGACGCCTCGCTCGTGGTCGGCCCCGCCGTGTGGCGCTTCGGATGGTCCCGCACCGACTGGGACCGCCTGGCGGGCGCGGTGGTGGTCGGACACGTCATCGAGTGCGGCACCCAGACCACGGGTGGCAACTACGCCTTCTTCCGCGAGGTGCCGGGGCTCGAGCACCCCGGCTTCCCCATCGCCGAGATGGCCGAGGACGGGTCCGCGGTCATCACCAAGCACCCCGGCACGGGAGGACTCGTCTCGGTCGGGACGGTCACCGCCCAGCTCCTCTATGAGATCGGCGCTCCCCTCTACGCCAATCCCGACGTGGTGGCGGACTTCTCGACCATCCGCGTCGAGGAGGTCGGGCCCGACCGGGTGCGCGTGTCGAGTGTGCGCGGACTCCCCGCGCCGGAGAAGCTCAAGGTGTCGATCAACCTGCTGGGCGGTTACCGCAACACCATGACCTTCGTGCTCACCGGGCTCGACATCGACGAAAAGGCGTCCTTGGTGCGCCGCACGATGGACCAGCTCGTCGGCGGGGTCTCGCACTTCGCCGACTACGACGTCCGCCTCATCCGCACCGACGTCCCCGACGCGCCGACCAACGAGCAGGCCAGCGCCCAGCTGCGCGTCACGGTCAAGGACCCCGATCCCGAAGTAGTGGGGAGGCACTTCTCGAACGCGGCCACCGAGCTCGCTCTGGCGAGCTACCCCGGCTTCTACCTGACGTCCCCACCCGGGGAGGGCACCGCCTACGGCGTGTTCTGGCCCACCCTCGTGCCCCGCGGCGTTGCCGACGAGACCGTCGTCCATCACGACGGCCGGCGCCACGTCGTCGTGCCGGGACCGACGGGGGCCGTTCCGGCGACTTCAGCGGGCCCCTCGTCGCCCAAGATCGAGACGCCGGCGGCCCCGACCGGAGAGACGCGCCGGATGCCGCTCGGAACGGTGATCGGGGCGCGCTCGGGCGACAAGGGGGGCAACGCCAACGTCGGCCTGTGGGCGCGCAGCCCGGCCGGGTTCGCGTGGCTGGGGACCGAGCTGACCGTGGACCGGTTCAGGCAGCTGCTCCCCGAAGCCGCCGACCTCGAGGTCGACCGCTACGTGCTCGCAAATCTTCTCGCTCTCAACTTCGTCGTGCACGGGCTCCTGGGCGAAGGCGTGGCCTCGTCGACCCGGCCCGACCCTCAGGCCAAGAGCCTGGGCGAGTACCTGCGCTCGCGCCGGGTGGACGTGCCCGTCGAACTTCTCGCCGACATCCCCGCCGCCGACGACCCGAGGTGAGCCATGGACTTCTCTGAGACCGACGAACAGCGCATGGTGCGCGAGGCCGTGGACGGCATCGCCTCGAAGTACGGCCACACCTACTTCGCGAGTCGGGCCCGCAGCGGCGGGAACACCGACGAGCTGTGGAACGAACTGGCCGAGGGGGGCTACCTCGGGGTGAACGTCCCGGCCGAGTACGGCGGGGGCGGGATGGGGATCGCCGAGCTCGCCATCGTCCTCGAGGAGCTCGCCGCCAACGGCTGTCCTCTGCTTCTGCTCGTGGTCTCTCCCGCCATCTGCGCCACGATCATCGCCCAGTTCGGCTCAGATGAGCAGAAGCAGGCGTGGTTGCCACGCTTCGGCTCGGGGGAGCTGAAGATGGCGTTTGCCATCACCGAGCCCGATGCCGGGTCCAACAGCCACAAGATCTCCACCAGCGCCACGCGCGACGGCGACGTGTGGCGCCTCAACGGGACGAAGTACTACATCTCCGGCGCGGACGAGTCCGAGGCCGTGCTGGTGGTGACGCGCACCGGTGTCGACCAGGACACCGGCCGAGGACGGCTGTCACTGTTCATCGTCGACCTCGACAGTCCCGGCCTCGACATGACACTCATCCCCGTCGAGATCGTCGCGCCCGAGAAGCAGTTCACCTTGTTCTTCGACAACGTCGAGGTTCCCGCCGACCGGCTGCTCGGCACCGAGGGCGAGGGCCTGCGTCAGGTGTTCGTCGGGCTCAACCCCGAGCGCATCATGACCGCGGCGATGGCCACCGGCATCGGTCGCTACGCGCTCGACAAGGCGGCCGCCTACGCCCGGGACCGGTCGGTGTGGGGAACCCCCATCGCGCGCCATCAGGGGATCTCGCATCCTCTGGCCAAGGCCAAGATCGAAGTCGAGCTGGCCCGGCTCATGGGCCAGAAGGCGGCGTGGGCGTGCGACTCGGGCGCGGATGCGGGCGTGGCCGGGGAAGCCGCCAACATGGCCAAGTACGCCGCCGCCGAGGCGTCACTGGCCGCGCTCGACCAGGCCATCCAGACGCACGGGGGAAACGGGATGTCGTCGGAATACGGCCTGGCCGACATGTGGGGCATGGCCAGGCTCATGCGGACCGCTCCAGTGAGCCGGGAGATGATCCTCAACTTCGTGGCCCAGCACTCGCTACACCTGCCGAAATCCTACTGAGACCGCGCCACCCTCGCTATATTTCAGCAACAAGGGAGTGTCGATGAAGCTCAGTGTGCTGATGCCGATCTACAACGAGGCCGCAACCCTCGCCTCCGCTGTGGAACGCGTGCTAGAGGTGGGCTATCCGTGTGAGATGGAGCTCGTCCTCGTCGACGACGGCAGCACCGACGGCACCGAGAAGCTGCTCGAGTTGATGGACGACCCTCGCCTGGTCAAGAAGACACACGCCGTGAACCAAGGCAAAGGGGCAGCGGTCCGAACCGCGGTGGGGCTGGCGACCGGCGACTACGTCATCATCTGTGACGCCGATCTCGAGTACACGCCTGCGGACATCCCCGCCCTTCTCGAGCCAGTCCTTCAGGGAGAGGCTCAGGTCGTCTTCGGGACGAGGTCCTTTGGCAGCCACACCGCGTACTCGTTTTGGTACGTCATGGGCAATAGGGCCGTGACGATGACCGCCAACATTCTGTTCAACGCGTGGTTGAGCGACCTCGAGACCTGTTTCAAGCTCATGCCGCTGTCGCTCTATAAGGAGCTTGACCTGCGCGAGAACGGTTTCGGCGTCGAGCCCGAGATCACCGCCAAGCTGCTGCGGCGCGACATCCGCCCCTACGAGGTCCCGATCAACTATCGCGCCCGAGGGCGCGAACAGGGCAAGAAGCTCACCTGGCGCGATGGCGTCAAAGCCCTGTGGGTCCTGGCGAGGATTCGATTCCTCTCGCCCTCCTGAAGCTCTCACGACGACCGCCACCCTGAAGTGACGCCTTGATCCACGATCGCGGCGTCGAGGGGCGCGTCCCATCTCGAGTGCGGATCGCGCCTGGTTTTGCACCTCGGCTAATCCGCAACCGCAATTTCGAACCCCTGGCGCTCGTGGCGTTGGCCGTCCTTGTCGCGAACGCACCGACGCTTCTCCATCTGGTGACGACCAACCCTGTCCAGCTCTATGCGGACCTGCAGGTTGCGGCCGGGCACCAGGCACTGCCCGGCGCGCCCATCATCGATCCCAACGCTGGTTTCGTGACGCAGTCTCTCGGCCACGTGGTGGCGAGCGACTGGCTGCACGGGCATGTGCCGTGGTGGAACCCCTATGAAGGGATCGGGTCACCACTGGCAGGTGAGATGCAATCTGCGGCGTTCTTCCCCACCACGCTGTTGCTGTACAGCACCTGGGGCTTCGTCTGGTTTCACGTAACCCTCGAGCTCGTAGCCGGATGGGCCACGTACTTCCTCCTTCGCCGGCTCGGAAGCGGGCGGGCGCCCGCCACGGCCGCCGGGGTGGCGTTCGGCCTCGTCGGGACCTTCGCCTGGTTCTCTCACGCGCCCGCCAACCCCGTCGCGTTCCTGCCCCTGGCGTTGCTCGGCCTGGAACGGTGTCGACAAGCGGCTCTGGAGCGGACCAAGGGCGGATGGCCGCTCCTCGGCCTGGCGTTGGCACTGTCGGTCATCGCCGGCTTCCCCGAGGGCGCCTATCTCGACGGCCTGCTCGTCGCCACGTGGGCCGTGGTGCGCCTGGCCACGGCGGGACCGGCCAAGGCGGGATTCCTCGTGAAGGTCCTCGAAGGCGGGCTCGTCGGGGTACTGCTGTCGGCCCCCGTCCTTGTGGCCTTCGTGACGTTCCTCCCCCACGCCGACATCGGGGGCCACGGCGGGGCATTCGCCAATGCCGCCCTCGTGTCCCAGGCGATCCCGCAAATGCTGTTGCCCTACGTGTACGGACCGATCTTCGCCTTCCACTCGACGCACGGGACAGACGTCTTCACCTTGATCTGGGGCAACGTCGGGGGCTACCTCGACGCCACCATCGTGGTGTGTGCGCTCGTCGGCGCAGTCGGCCGAAGGCTCCGTTCCGTGCGTCTCACGCTGGTCGTGTGGATAGCGGTCATGATGAGCAGGACATACGGGATCGAGCCCATCTCGCGGTTGGTCACACGTTTCCCGGGCCTGCACGAGACGGCCGCGTACCGGTACTCCCAGACCTCTTGGGAGCTGGCGGCCATCGTGCTGGCCGCCCTGGGGATCGACGACATGGCGAGACACCGGGTCAGACCACCCGTGCTAATCGCCTCGGGAGCCATCACCCTCGTTCTCACCGGCTGGGCCGCGGCCACGGCTTGGCCCATCCTGACCCAGAGTACGGGTGCCTCGCATCGTCACATCTACGCCGTGGCGAGCGCGCTCTGGGCGGCGCTCGGCGTCACCGTCGTTGTGATCGGGGGACTGCTCGCCCTGCGAGGCACCGGGACCCAAGCCATGCGGAAATGGTTCTCTGTGTCAGCGAGGACCGGCACCGTTCTCGTGGTCGGAGCAGTGGCGCTCGACGCGCTGGTGATGGCCTTTCTTCCGCTGCTGTCGGCACCAACGGCGGAACCGCTCGACCTGGCGGTGGTCCATTTTCTGCAGGCGAACCTCGGCACGGAACGCTTCGCCACCTTGGGCCCCATCCAGCCCAACTTCGGGTCGTATTTCGGCATCGCTGAGGTCAACGTCAACGACCTACCCGTGCCTTCGACGTATGCGCGATATATCCGCCAGCACCTCGACACAAACACCGATCCCCTGATCTTCACCGGTGCAGTCACCGCCGACCCAGCGGGGCAGAGCCCGGGGCAGGAGTTGACGGCACACATGGCGTCGTACGAGAACCTGGGCGTCAAGTACGTGGTGGTCTCCGCGTCGGGAACAGACTCCTTGGGCAAACCATGGCCGGCACCGGGCCAGGAACCCGGGGTCCGGCTCGTGTACCACGACGCCTTTGCCCGCGTTTACCAGTTGCCGTCTCCGGCACCACTGTTCTCCACCTCGGGGTCGCGGTGCAGCGTCGAGACACAGGGATGGAACGCGGCGACGGTGCGCTGCCCGAGTCCGGCGCGCCTCGTCAGACGTGTGCTGACGTTCCCTGGGTGGCGGGCGACGGTCCAAGGCCGCGGTGCCCCCGTCCGAACTGCACAGGGCCTGTTCCAGGAGATCTCGCTTCCCGCCGGCACATCCTCGGTCCGATTCACCTTCGCCCCGCCACATGCCGCCGTTGCTGAATTGATGGCGGTCGTGGGCGTGGTGGCGATCATCGGGATACCACTGCACACCCGACGCCGGCGCCGCGCCGGGTCACCGGTGCCCGAGACCTCGCAGACACCCACGACGGTCGGAGAGACAGCGTGACTGGCTGACTCAGGAGGCCGAGGCGAAGCGGCGAGCGTCATCCGCCGCGTACTTGGCCACGACCGAGTCGGTCGCGGCGGCGCGCTCGACGGCCGCGGTCACCTCGGCGAGGCGACGACCCGGGAGCGCGAAGGTCATCTCGTCGGGCCGCATGCCGGTGCGGGCCCGGCTCAGCGCGCACCCGACGCTGGCGGCGAGCTCCCCGTGCTCCTTGGCCCGCGCCACGATGTGGCACTGCGGCTTGCCCTCGATCTTCAAGCCCGGCAACGCGTCCGACAGCACCATCATCTGGCGGCCGTTGACGCGCAGGAGCACCACGTCGGGAGTCGACGCCGCCTCGGCCACGGGGCCGTAGGTGATCACCTCGGAGCGCTGCGAGATCGACGGAATGCCGCCCACCGCCTCGGCGTCAACCCACCCCGACTCGAGCAGGGCGGCCACGTCGTCGTTGCCACCGACCTCTTCGAGGCTGGCGAGCCCGTGCGTGAACCGGCCCACCGAACAGTTGCCGTGGTCGTCGGGCACCGTGGTGAAGCTGCGCTCGGCGGCGCGCACCCAGAAGACGCAGCCGGCGGGAACCCGCCCGGCCCGACCGTCCGCGGCCGGTTCGGACATGGGCTCGGCGAACGCCGGCACCCCGGCCGGAGCCTCGCCGCTGAAGGAGATGCCGATGGGGGCCACAGCCAGGTGCAGCGCCTTGCTGAGGGAGTCGGCCAGGGATCGGTGATCGGTCATGGCCGCCATCTTCGGCGCCGCAGGGCCCCGCTGTCTAGGGGAGCGGCGGGGATCAGGCGAGCTGCGCGGAGGAGTCGGCGACGAAGCTGAGCCGGACGTTGCGGTCGGGATTGTCCGAGTTGGTGTCGACGAGCACCACCCGCTGCCAGGTGCCGAGGGCGAGATGCCCCCCGAACACGGGCAGGACCAACGACGGGGACACGAGCACGGGGAGCAGATGATCGGCACCGTGGCCCACCGCACCGTGGCTGTGTCGGTAGCGGTCGTCGCGCGGCAACAAGCGTTCGAGCGTGTCGACGAGGTCGGACTCCGACCCCGAGCCGGTCTCCATGAGCGCCACCCCCGCCGTGGCGTGGGGGACGAAGACCGAGCACAGCCCGTCGCCGCGCCCCATGCAGAACGTGTCGACCAGGTCGGTGATGTCGACGACCTGCCGGCGCGACGTGTCGACGCCGATCAGCGTGCTGTCCACGGCGCGCCGCCCGCTACGCGCCGGCGGGCAGGGCCCCCTCGACCGCGAGCACCAGCCCCGGGTCCTCGGGCTCGACACCGGGCCGGAACCGCTGCACGATCTCGCCCTCGGGGGAGACGAGGAACTTCTCGAAGTTCCACTGGATGTCGCCGTCCACACCTTCGGCGTCGGGCACGGCCGTGAGCTCGTCGTAGATGCCGTGGCGATCGGGACCGTTGACTTCGATCTTCTCGAACAACGGGAAGGTCACGCCGTAGTTGACCGAGCAGAACTCGGCGATCTCGTCGGCGGTCCCGGGCTCCTGCTCGAGGAACTGGTTGCACGGGAAGCCGAGCACACTGAACCCCTTGTCGCCGTAGGTGTCCTGGAGCTTCTGGAGCCCCGTGTACTGCGGGGTGAGCCCGCAGCGCGACGCCACGTTGACGAGGAGCAGGGCCTTGCCCTTGTAGGGCGCCAGCGAGGACGGCTTGCCCTGCAGCGTGTTGATCGGGATGTCGTAGAGATCGGACACAATTCCTCCTGGTCCTCCTGGACGGGTCGTGGTCCCCATGGACGGGTCGTGGCCCGGGCGTTTTCACACTACCGTCGGCGCGGTGGGCTCGATCCGCGCCACCCGGGCCAAAGACGGGACCTTCGAGGTCGAGGTGCGTGATGGTGCCATCACCACCTCCCACACGGTGACGGTGCCACCCCTTCTCCCCGAGGCCCTCGGATGGGCGCCGGGCCGCGAGGACGACCTCGTCCGGCAATCGTTCGAGTTCCTTCTCGAGCGCGAGCCCGCCACGTCGATCCTGCGCCGATTCTCGTTGGAGGTGATCGGCGACTACTTCCCCGACTACGGGCGCGAGATGGCACGCCGGGCCGACCGCGACACCTGAGCCTCACGCCCCGGGTGCGGTGGTGCCGAGACGGTCCCACACGCGCGCGTCGAGCTCGGCAAGTGAGCCGAGCACCACATCAGCGCGTGACAACACCTCCATCAGCGTCTCGCCCCCACCCCCGGCACCGGGGAGCCCTGACGCAGCCGTGGGGTCGGCCTCGGGCACGGCCACACATGCCATGCCCGCCCCCTTGGCGGCGAGCACACCGGCGGCCGAGTCCTCGAACACCACGCACGTGTCAGGACCGACCCCGAGGAGCCGGGCCGTGGTGAGGAAGATGGCGGGATCGGGTTTGCCCACGGGCTCGTCCTCACCCGAGTGCACGACGGCGAAGCGCTCGCCGAGGTCCAGACGGCGCACCACGGCGTCGATGAGCCGGCGCGGCGACGACGACGCCAGAGCCAGCACCGCGCCCCGGGCCCGGCAGAAGTCCAGAGCGTGGATGGCACCGGGCTTGAGCTCCACGGCCGCTTCGAGGCGGCGCGCCATGGCGTCGACGATCTCGGCGGCCACCTCCGCACGCGTCGCCCCGGTCCAGGGGTAGCGCGCATACCAGTGCTCGACGGCGTCACCGAGGTACATCCCCTTGGTCTCGAGGCACCGCTCGACGGTGAGCGGGACCCCGTGACGGGAGAAGACGTCGATCTCGACCTCGTGCCAGATGGGCTCGCTGTCGACCAGCAACCCATCCATGTCGAAGATGGCCGCGTCGATCAACTGCGATCGATCAGTTGAGGATGTTCACGGCACGCGACACCACGAGGGCGACGGTCAACAGCGATGCCAGCGACTGCACCATGAAGAGGATCTTCGCCCACGGCGTGAGGGGCATGGTGTCGGTGGGGCTGAAGGCGGTGGCATTGGTGAACGACGTGAAGAGGTAGTCGATGAACGCAGGCGACCACTCGGGCCGGGTGGCATCGGGCGCGCCCATCTGCGGGAACAGGAAGTCGGGTTGGCGTCGTTCGAGCTCGAGCCGGGCCACCGGCCCGCCCCGGTCGAGCTCCCAGTACCACAGTGCGAAGACGAGGACGTTGGTGACCCACACCGGCACCGACGCGTAGATGAGGCTCCGACCACCCGGCCCGGCATGGCCGTTCGTCACGAACAACAGCTTGTGGACGAGCTCGCCCAACGACACCACGTTGGCCAGGTTCACGAAGGCGATGAGCGCGAGTGCGACCGGGCGCATTCGCAGCGACTCGCGAGTGAGACGGGGATTGGCGATCAACAGCGATGCCGCGAGGACGCCTTCGAGGGCAGGGACGAGCCATCTCGGCCCGAGGCCGGCGATCAACCCGTCGGGCAGCGCGAAGTACAGGGCGATCGAGATGGCGACGGCGATCATGGCGGGCCACCGAGGCTCGCTGTGCGCCCTTTCGCCCCACTCGGCCGCGTCCCGACGGACGTCGTCCGAACTGCTCCCCGCGCCAGGGGCGTCGCCGGCACCGCTCCCCGAGGGGGCGTTTCGCTCCTCGGCCATCGCAAGCCACGGTACCCAGGTGGCCTTCGTGGAAGCGTGACCCTCGTCGCGCGCGCACCACGATCCCGTACCGGGCCCGGGACATGAACGTGGAGACCCTCTCGTCCGTATCCTTGGGTGAGGACCACTCCGACCAGGTCAACGGTCCGGTCGCCGTTCTAGGCAAGGGAGCAACCGCAATGACGCATCACACTGAAGTCGCCACCACACCCCGGCGTGGCGCCACACTCGCCGGGGCGCGGATGAAGGGCCTCGCCCGGCCCCGCACCGCGGTGGGAGCCCTGGCGGTGGTCGCCCTCGCCCTCGCCGCGTGCGGCTCCTCCAACCCGAGCAGCGCCACCACGGCTCCGCCGACCACGGGGAACTCGGGCACGGCTTCCCCAGCAACCACCGCGGCGAGCGCCACGGTGAAGTCGGCCTCCACCAGTAAGGGAACAATCCTGGAGAACAGCGCCGGGATGCCCCTGTACACCTTGGCGGCCGGGACCAGCTGCACGGGAGCCTGCGCAACGGCGTGGCCCGCTCTCACCGTGCCCGCCGGCACGACACCCAAAGCAGGCTCCGGCGTGACCGGGACGCTCGGGACGTCCATGCAGGCCGGTGGGACCCTCCAGGTGACCTATAACGGCAAGGCGTTGTACACCTTCTTGTCCGACTCGCCTGGCCAGGTGACCGGGGACGGGATCGCCGGGTTCAGCGTCGCCAAGGTTTCGGCGGCGTCGGGTGCGTCGAGCACCCCGACTACAGCGGCCAAGAGCTCCGGGTATTGATCCCGAACGCGATCGGGACCGGTAACGGCCGTGACGACGTCGCCGACATGACGGCACCCGGCAACGGGCCGGCGGAGCCGACCACGTCCAACCCGGCACGCATCTCGGGGCGCGACGACCTCGTCTCCGAATCGGCGGACGCGGCCGGGTTGCGCGTGGCATTCCTGGCGCACGGCGGCGAGCTGTACGGATACGCCCGACGCTCTCTCGGCGACCCGCGTGCCGCGGAGGACGTCGTACAGGAGACCTTCATCCGGGCCTGGCGCGCCCGGAGCCGTTTCGACACCAACCTCGGCACGCTGCGCACGTGGTTGTTCACGATCGCGCGGCGCGTCGTCATCGACCACGCCCGCGCCCGCGCCATACGCCAGACCGAGCCGCTTCCCACCGACATCGCGGGTGCCAACGACGACGTCGAGAACGCCATGGTCGGATGGCAGATGGAGGAAGCCCTGAGCCGGCTCCGCTCCGACCACCGCCAGGTCCTGATCGAGACCTACTACCGGGGTCGTTCGGGCCGTGAGGTCGCCGAGGAGCTCGGGATCCCCGAGGGCACGGTCCGCAGTCGGCTCTTCTATGGGCTGCGCACCCTGCGGCTGGCACTCGAGGAGATGGGGTGGGACCGGTGACGGCGGACCCCTGCGAGCACTTCCAGGGCCTCATCGCCATGGAGGTCATCGGACAGCTGTCGGACCCCGAACGCGTGGCGCTGAACGCGCACACCGAAGGCTGCCCGTCGTGTCGCGACGAGCGCCAGGAGCTCATGATGCTGTCGACGGTCCTCGGCACCGCCGACCCGGACCGGTTCAACGAGCACGAGCTGCCGTTCCGGCTGGAGACCGCCGTCCTCGACCGCCTGCGGGCCGAGGAGCGTCGCGAGCGACGTACCCATCGCTCCCGCTACATCGTGGGGTCGGCGGCGGCAGCCGTGCTGGTGGCGCTCGTCCTGGTGCTGACCCTGGCGTGGCCCTCGGGCCCGATGACGACAACGGTGGCCCTGGTGGGGCTGCCCAAGGTGCACGCCACGGCGCGCCTCTCCGCCGAGTCCTGGGGCACGGCGCTGGACCTGCGCGAGTCGGGACAGCCGCCGGGAGAGGTCCTGTCGGTGTCGGTGCGCACCGTGTCAGGGGTGTGGTGGCAGATGGGCACGTACCGGACGGTCGGCTCGTCGGTCCGGGTCACGATGGCCTGCGCGCTCAAGATGTCGAAGATCCAGAGCGTCTGGATACGAGAGAGCTCGGGGCACACGGTCATGCACGGCTACTTCGAAGGGACCTGACCGGGTCGTCGTCGCCCCGTGCCGACGAAGCGGGACGCGAGCGCGCCGTGGTGCATCCCCTACGCTCGGATCGTGCCCGGCCCGCGCCGACAAGGTCCTGAGATCGACCCCGGCGCGCCGTCGGCGGTGGGGGCGGCTCCGGCGCCTGCGCCTCCGCCGGCACGCACCGTCGCCGAGCTTCTCGAGGCCCGAAGCGGTGACGAGCGTCCCGGCCTGCACTGGGGCGACACCACGTGGTCGTGGCGTCGGGTGGTGGCCGAGAGCCGCCGACGGGCCGTCGTGGCGTCGGCCCTGCGTCGACCCGGCCCGTTTCACATCGGTGTCCTGTTGGGCAACGTGTCTGAATACCTCCTGTGGCTGGGGGCGGCCGCGCTTGCCGGGGCGACGATCGTCGGGATCAACCCCACCCGACGCGGCGCCGAGCTGGCGCGCGACATCCGCTTCACCGACTGCCAGCTCCTCGTGACCGACGACACCAGGGCGGGGCTTCTCGAGGGCCTCGACCTCGACATTCCCGAGCCACGCATCCTGCGCGTCGACTCGGACGAATACCGGGTGCGGCTCGACTCGCTTACCACCGACGCTTCGGAGACGGTGCGGGCTTCGGCGGCACCACAGCGGGACGTGTCGCCCGAGGACCTCCTCCTCCTGCTCTTCACGTCGGGCACAACCGGAGATCCCAAAGCGGTGCGCTGTACGCAGGGACGCCTGGCGGCCATCGCCGGTCGGGCCGCCGAGGCATACGGATTCGAACGAGACGACATCTGTTACTGCCCGATGCCGCTCTTCCACGGCAACGCCATCATGGCGCTGTGGGCCCCCGCGCTCGCCGTCGGCGCGTCGGTGGCAGTGGCAGGCCGCTTCAGCGCGTCGCGCTTTGTCGCCGACGTGCGTCATTTCGGCGCCACCCGGTTCACCTACGTCGGCAAGGCCCTCGCCTACGTGCTCGCCACCCCGGGGCGCGACGACGACGCCGACAACTCGCTGCGCCAAGGATTCGGCACCGAGGCCTCGGGCCCCGACCGTGCCATCTTCGAGCGCCGATTCGCCTGTCGACTCGTCGAGGGGTACGGATCGAGCGAAGGCGGCACCTCCATCAACGTGACGCCCGACACCCCACCGGGGTCGCTCGGCCTCCCTCCGCCCACCGATGACGTGGCCGTGATCGATCCCGACACCCGGCGCGAGTGCGACCGGGCGCGCTTCGACGACGGCGGCGGGCTCGTCAACGCCGGTGATGCCATCGGCGAGATCGTCAGCCGCACCGGGGCACGGGGATTCGAGGGCTACTACAAGAACCCCGACGGCAACGCCGAGCGGGTCCGCAACGACTGGTTCTGGTCCGGCGACCTCGGCTATCGCGACGAGGCCGGCTACTTCTACTTCGCGGGACGCGGCGGGGACTGGCTGCGGGTCGACTCCGAGAACTTCGCGGCCGGCCCGATCGAACGGGTCATCGAGCGCCATCCCGACATCGCGGCGGCCGCGGTCTACGCCGTCCCCGACCCGCGGTCCGGCGACGAGGTCATGGCCACCCTGGAGCTTCGTCCCGGTGCCGTGTTCGACCCGGACGGCTTCGCCACCTTCCTTCGGGCCCAGCCCGACCTCGGCACCAAGTGGCCCCCCCGCTACGTGCGGCTGTCGCCGGGTCTCCCGCTCACCGCCACGGGCAAGATCACCAAGGCACCACTGCGGGCCGAGGGCTGGGACTGCGCCGACACCGTCTGGTGGAGCTCTCGGCGCGGCGAGCTGCGCTACCGCCCGCTCTCCGACGACGACCGGCGCGCCCTGCGGGCTGAATTCGAGGACCATGGTCGCGCCCAGCTCCTCGGCGCGGACGGTGCACCCGCTCTCGACTAGTGCGGCCCGACGTGATCTGATCGTTGGTGGACCAGGAAGAAAGGCCAGAACAGCATGAGTGTGATGAAGAGGTTGTCCGGGATCGTCCAGGCCAAGGCGAACAAGGCGCTCGACAAGGCCGAGAACCCCGCCGACATGCTCGATCTCTCCTACGAGAAGCAGATGGAGAACCTCACCAAGGTGCGCCGCGCCCTCGCCGACGTGGCCACGGCCCGCAAACGGCTCGAGCTCCAGGCATCCCAGCTGCAGACCCAGGCGCAGAAGCTCCAGGACCAGGCCAAGCAGGCGCTCGGCCAGGGCCAGGAGGACCTGGCCCGCGAGGCGCTGGCCCGACGGGCGACGCTCGCCGACCAGCTCGAGAACCTGGGGACCCAGCACCAGCAGGTCGAGGCCCAGCAGCACCAGCTCGAGACCACCGCCAGCCGGCTCCAAGCACAAGTCGACGCCTTCCGCACCAAGAAGGAGACCTTGAAGGCCAGCTACACGGCGTCGAAGGCGCAGGCCAGCATCGGCGAGGCCGTCTCGGGAATCTCGGAGTCGATGACCGACGCCGGCATGACCCTCGATCGGGCCCAGGACAAGATCGCCCAGATGCAGGCGCGGGCCGGAGCCATCGACGAACTCCTCGACACCGGCGCCCTTCCCGACGCCCTCGGGGGTGGCGGCGACGACATCCAGAAGCAGCTAGACGCAACCTCCAAGGCGGGACAGGTCGACGCCGAGCTGGCGGCACTCAAGGCACAGATCGGCTCGGGTGCCGACGAGCCCAGCGCCAGCCTTCCTCCCGGGGCTGCCCCGGGGAGCAACGGCGGACCGGGTGGCCCCGCCACGTCGGGCAACGGCACCCCGGCACCCGAAGGGGGGAACGGCTGATGCTCGTCCGCATCCTCGGCGAGGGTCGCTTCGAAGTACCCGACGCCGACATCCCGGCCATCGAGCAGCTCGACGCGCAGCTCGCCGACGCCCTCGACCGCGGGGACGAGACGGAATTCTCGAGCACCCTGTCCGACCTCATCGGCCAGGTCCGCCACACCGGGACCCTGGTGGCGCCGGACGACCTCCGCACCTCGTCATTGGTCGTGCCCCACGAAGGCTCGACCCTGGCCGAGGTGCAGTCCCTGCTGGCCGAAGAAGCCTGAGCCTCTGGTCGCGCCAGAGGCCTGAGCCTCGTCGCTCAGGTCACGCCCTTGTACGCCCGGCTCGACAGGTCGACGAGCTCGGAGAGCTCACTGTCGTCAAGAACTGAATAGGCCCGCGCCATGATGCGGTTGGTGGACACTTCGGCCTGCTCCCACTCGTCGTGACGCGACTCCACCTCGGGGAAGGGCTCGACCCAGCCGAAGAAGTCGGTCATGAACGGGGTCTTGATGAGCACCGCCTCGAGGGGGTCGAGGCCGCAGCCGAGCACCGAAGCCCCGTGCACCGCCCCGCGCAGCTCACGCAACACGTTCAGCCGGTGCAGGGCCACAGCCATGGCATCTTTCGGCTCGGGGACCGCCTTCCACGCCGCGAACAGCGGGGCGGCCGAGGGCGACGCGGCGTCGTTGACCCGTCCGAGCAGCTCCGCCAGACGCGCGTAGTCCACCTCGTCGGGGAGGTGCTTGTGAGCCCAGGTATCGAGGCACCCGGCGAAGGCGGCGGCGGCCTCGCGCCGTGACATCAGTGGGCGGGTGCGCTCCCACGCCTGAATGATGATGTCGGGATTGAAGAACACGAAGGTGGCGGCCACCACGTTGCCGTCCACCTCCCCCAGGGCACCGCCGCGCCCGGCGAAGTAGAAGTCGACCCCGTCGAAGCCCAGCTCGGCTCCGCGCTTGTAGGTGGCGCCGGCCATCATGAATCCGGCGGGCAGATAGGCGACGGCGTCGGTGGTCGCGCGAGCGGCCTCTTCGGCGTTCATGGTCACGCTCCTCGGTCGGGGCTGCCCGGCGACGCTACCAGTGGGGGCTCGCCGCTAGCCTGCGGTTGATGGAGGCCCGACGCACCGAACGTGCGCACAACAGCCGGCCGGTGCCGTGAAGGTCCGCATCGGGATCGGCACCGGGACGACGGTGATGTCGGGTGACGAGCTCAGCCGGCTCGTCGACGACCTCGAATCGAACGGGTTCGACTCGTTGTGGTGGTCCGATGTCCTCACCGTCCCCGGCGACGACCCCTTGGCCGCCATGGCGTACGCGGCGGGTCACGCCCCGCGCCTGAAGATCGGGACGACCATGGTGCTGCCGGGGCGAAATCCCGTGCGACTGGCGAAGCAGCTCGCCACCCTCGACCGGCTCTCGGGAGGCCGGCTGCTCGTCACGTTCGTCCTCGGGCTCCGGCGCGCCACCGAGCTCGATGCCATGGGGGTCGGAGCGCGAGACCGGGGCCGACAACTCGACGAGCTGCTCCCGCTCTTGCGGAGGTTGTGGACCGAGGACGACGTCGATCACGACGGCGAGTCGTGGAAGCTCCACGGCGTGACCGTCGAGCCCAAGCCGAAACACAAGCCGTTCGACGTGTGGCTCGGGGGCAGTGTCCCCGGCGCACTGCGCCGGGCCGGCTTGCTCGGCGACGGATGGCTTCCTGCGCTGTGCACTCCGGAGGAGGCCGCAGCGGGACGCCGCGTCATCGAGGACGTCGCCGCCGACGCGGGCCGGCGCATCGACCCCGAGCACTTCGGCGTGAGCATCGGCTACACGCGTGGCGATCCTCCCGAGCAACTCCTGGCGCGGGTGGCTGCCCGACATGCCGCGACGTCTGGGGCCGGGGCCGACACCGCCGACATCCGTGATCTGGTGCCCGACGGTGTGGGCGGGCTGCGCCGGCTCATCGGGAGGTTCCTCGACGTGGGCTTCTCCAAGTTCGTCTTACGCCCCGTGGTCCCCCCGACGTCGTTCCGCGAGGAATTGAAAGAGCTCGCCGAGGGAGTGCTCGACCTCCAGACGTGATCGGGCAGACGTGATCGGGCAGACGTGATCGGGCAGACGTGATCGGGGGCAGGCCTGAGGCGACCGTCGCCGGGCCACCGTGGCATGCTGCAGCATTCCTGAGTGATGGAGGGGCGATGGGCAAGGCGCGTGCAGAGATCGACATCAACCGGCCGGCCGATCAGGTATGGGCCGTGGTCGGGGACTTCGGCAGCATCGGAGACTGGATGCCGGGGATCGAGTCGTGCCACGTCGACGGAGACGACCGGGTGATCAAGATGGGGGGGATGGAGATCATCGAGCGGCTCGAGCGACGCGACGAGGAGGAGCGCGAGTTGATCTACGGGATCGTGGGCGGTGTCCCGGTGATCAACCACAAGGCCACCATCACGGTGACGCCCAACGGGAACAACTCGCACGTCACGTGGGACGTCGACACCGACGACGACATGCTCGCCATGATGCACCAGGTGTACCAGCAGAGCCTGCAAGCCCTGAAAGACCACCTGACGGGCTGACGTGGCCCGGCGATACGAATTCGAGGCGTCGGCCCGGTCGACCGCGCCGGCGGAGGTGATCTGGCCGCTCGTCGGCGACGCGTCGCGCTGGAAGGAATGGTCGTGGCTGACTTCCACGTCCTTGTTGCGCGAAGGCGTGCCCCCGCCCGACGGGGTGGGAGCGTTGCGGCGCTTCGCCTTCGGGCCGGGCGGGAGCCAAGAAGAGGTCGTCGCTTGGGACCCGCCCCATCACCTCGGCTACGAGGTGCGCCGCGGGATCCCGGTGCGCCACTACCGGGCCGACGTGCACCTCCAAGACGACGGGAGCGGCACCGTGGTGACGTGGCGGTGCAGTGTCGAGCCCCTCGTCCCCGGCACCGGCGCGGCCGTCCGGTTCGCGCTGGGGCGCATGGTGCGGGGGTTCGCCCGGCGCGTGTGCCGGTATGCCGACCACATGGCGCCGGGGCAGACCTGACGAGCCGACGCCGGCGAGGTGCCCGCCGGGGCGGAGGCGCTCAGAGGCTTCCGTCGGGAAGGTCGAGGGGAGGCACGTCCGGGTACTGCGGGTCCATCTTCTCAAGGCAGTCGAGCAGCACCTGGCTCACGGCCCAGTTGCGATACCACTTGTGGTCGGCGGGGATCACGAACCACGGCGCGCTTTTCGTCGACGTCTGCTCGAGCATGTCGCGATAGGCCGTCTGATAGCTGTCCCAGAACTTGCGTTCCACAAAATCGCCGGCCTGGGCCTTCCAGCGCTTCTCGGGCGCCTTGAGACGGCTGCGCAGCCTCTTGCCCTGCTCCTCGAAGGACACGTGGAGGAAGAGCTTCACCACCGTCGTGTCTCTTTCGGCGAGGGTCTGTTCGAACGCGTTGATGAGGCCATAGCGACCTCGCCATACCGATTCCGGCACCAGGTCGTGGACGCGCACCACGAGGACGTCCTCGTAGTGAGAGCGGTTGAAGATGCCGATCTCACCGGCCGCGGGCACTCGTTTGTGGACGCGCCACAAGAAATCGTGGGCCAGCTCTTGCGCGGTGGGCTCCTTGAACGATGTCACCGTGGTCCCCTGCGGGTTCACGCCTCGAAAGACGTGCTTGACGGTTCCGTCCTTGCCCGAGGCATCGAGCCCCTGCAACACCACCAGCACGGAGCGCCGTGCTTCGGCCGACAAGCGATCCTGGAGGGCGAAGAGCTCGTCGTGCAACGACGGGATCGCCTTCTCGGTCTGGGCACGATCACCCGGAGCACCTTCGGTCGACGCCGGATCGCGCTGGGCGAGCCGCACCTTCTCCCCTGGATCGACGCGCCACCTCTCGATGTGGCGCCCCGGGGTCACGACTCGTCGTCGGGGTGTCGTACCACCACCACGGGGCACGGCGCATGCGACGCGCAGTACTCGCTCACCGACCCGAGGAGCATGCCCGCGAACGCACCGTGGCCGCGACTGCCGACCACGAGGAGCGTGGCACCCTTGGCGGCCTCGGTGAGGACGAAGGCGGGGTGGCCCTCGGTGACCGTCAGGTGCAGCACCACTCCATGGTCGGGCCCGAGGACGGCGTCGACCGTTTCCTGCAGCGCTCGGCGGGCGTCCTCGTCCGGGTCGAAGTCCGACGGGTACGGCGGGGCCCATCCGAGGGTCGGCGGGTATTCCCAGGTGGTGACGGCCGTGAGCTCGGCACCGATGAGCTTGGCCTGGTCGGCCGCCCACCGCAGGGCGCGTTTGGCAGGGTCGGACCCGTCCACACCCACCACGATCATCGGTGGCGATCCCGCTGGCGCGTTCATAGATCCTCCGTCGTCTTCATCGGGGCGGGCCGTCCCTGGCCTGGGGAGGTCCCGCCGTGTCGTGGTGAGCGTGCCGGTCCATCATGCCGGAGCCGAACCTGTAGATGTTCAACGCCAACGCTCAGGCACCGAGCTGCTCGCGTAGGTCGTCGAGGGCGCTGCGCATGGCATTGACCTCGACCCGCAACTCCGCCAGCTCGGCACGCAACGCGGCCACCTCGCCGGGGGGAGCCGTCCCCGGCCCGTCGTAGGTGGTCGGCGAGAGCCCGGTGTCCGGACCGGCCCGGGAGAACGCGGCACGCGGAGCGGACTGCGGGGCGGACTGAGGGGCGGGGATCGAGCCGCCGAGCAGCTGGCCGTAGCGGTCTTCTTTCTGCCCCGGGCCACGGGGCAGGCGCTGCACCAGAGGCTCGGTCCGAGCTGACAGCGCGTCGAGCTCGGCCTGGACTTCATGGAGATCGGAGAACTGCACCATGCGCTCGGTGCGAGTCCGCAACTCGCCCAGGGTCTGAGGTCCACGCAGCATCAGCACGGCCAAGAGCGCCAGGGGCCGGGTCTCGAGGCCCAACGCCTCGTCGAGGGTGTGGCTGTAGCGAAGGGCCGAGCGCCCATGCGAAGGGTGCACGAAGCGCACCAGCCCGCGCGTCTTGACACTCGTGACGGCCGCCTCGGTACTGGGCTCGTCGTACTCGACAACGGGATCTCGGTTGGACGACTGGCTGCAGGCCAAGGTGAGGGAGTTGAGCGTGAGCGGGTACTGCTGGGGGGTGGTGAGCTGTTTCTCCACGAGGCTCCCCAGCACCCGAATCTCGGCCGCGGTGAGGTCCATGGCGACCGAGCATATGGGCCGTCCCGAGGAATAGGCGGCGCTCGAGGCCGGTTGTGGCAAGGGTCAGGCGGAGAAGGGAAGTGCGATGGAAGTCAAAGAGCTGGGACACCTGGTGCTGTACGTGCACGACCTCGAGCGGTCGGCCGCTTTCTACCGCGACGTCCTGGGGTGGCGGCAGCTGGCGCCGACCGAGGAGCTCGGGTTCCCGGCCGCTGCGTTCTCGGCACCGTCCGACCGCACGCACCACGAACTTCTGCTCATCGAGGTCGGCGAGGACGCCCAGTCGTTGCCTTCGGGCCGGCACGTAGGCCTCTACCACTTCGGCCTCAAAGTCGGAGACACCGACGACGAGCTGCGAGACGCGCTGCGAACCGTGCAAGAGGCGGGGGCCACGGTGATCGGGGCCAGCGACCACACGGTGACCCACAGCCTCTACATCCTCGACCCCGACGGCAACGAGATCGAGCTCTTCGTCGACGTTCCCGGCGTCGACTGGAAGGCCGACCCCGCCTTGCTCTTCAGCCCCATCCGACCCCTCGCGCTGTAGTTCCCGCGGTCGGAGCTCTTGAGTTCCCGCGGTCGGATCCCTTGCTCCTGAGGGGCATCTCCCGAGTCCCGAATCCTTGACACCGGGCCGCTGAACTGGTCTAGTCCAAATCAGCGAATCGACCAACGGCGCCTGGCCCGCCCGATGCTTGGGTGTCCGGGCTCCGGGCATCGGTTCGGACCGGGAACACCACGATCCGGCGCGATAGGTGCCGGTTCGGCGTCGGGGGTTCGCCGTCGGCGCGCGACGACGGGAGTGGTCATGTCGATCGACGCAGGGGCCGGCGCAAGCCAGCAAGACTCGGACACGCAGAAGCTCCACGAGCTCGGGTACGCCCAGGAGCTACGGAGGAGGATGAGCGGATTCTCGAACTTCGCGGTGTCCTTCACGATCATCTCGATCCTGTCGGGTTGTCTGACGGCATACGGCATCGCCATGACCAACGGTGGGCCGGTCGACATGACGTGGGGGTGGATCCTCGTCGGGTTGATGACACTGGTCGTCGGTCTCGGCATGGCCGAGGTGTGCTCCGCCTATCCCACCGCCGGCGGCCTCTACTACTGGTCGGCCAAGCTGGCCAAGCGCAACGGTGCGGCCTGGTCCTGGTTCACAGGATGGTTCAACCTGCTCGGCCAGGTAGCAGTCACCGCCGGCATCGACTATGGCTTCTCCCTCTTCTTCAACGCCTTTCTCAGTCTGACCACCGGATGGGCGGCCACACCGGGACACACGCTGATCATCTACGCGGGCATCCTCATCGTCCACGCGGCGCTGAACATCTTCGGTGTGCGCGTCGTCGCCTTCCTCTCCGACGTCAGCGTGTGGTGGCACATCCTCGGGGTCGTCTTGATCGTCGTCGTCCTTCTTGCTGTTCCGGCCCATCACGCCTCCGCGTCGTTCGTCTTCACCAAGCTCGTCAACGAGACGGGATTCCACAACAGCTTCTACGTCTTCATGATCGGACTGCTGCTGGCCCAGTACACCTTCACCGGGTACGACGCCTCGGCGCATATGACCGAAGAGACCCACAACCCGTCCATCGCCGGGCCCAAGGGGATCGTCCGTTCCATCTGGGTCTCACTGATCGCCGGGTTCGTCCTCCTCGTCGGCATCACCTACGCCATCCCCACCACGGCCGAATACGCCAAGGCCCTCGCTTCGACCACGGGCGTGCCTCCGGTGCAGATCTGGATTGATGCCATCGGACGTCATGGAGGTGAGTGGCTGCTGGTCGTGGCCATGGTCGCCCAGGCCTATTGCGGCATGGCATCGGTCACGGCGAACTCGCGCATGATCTACGCGTTCTCCCGGGACGGCGCCATCCCCGGCTCGAAGTTCTGGCACCACATCAATCCGCGCACTCGGACCCCAAGCCGGTCCATCTACTTCGCGGTGGTCTTCGCTTTCATCCTGGCCATACCGTCGCTGTGGAGCTCGGTCGCCTATGGAGCGGTGATCTCGATCGCCGTCATCGGTCTGTACATCGCCTATGTCATCCCGACCTTGTTGCGCCGACTGGCCGGTGACAGCTTCAAGCCCGGCCCGTGGAACCTGGGCAAGTGGAGCGCCATCGTGGGTTGGGTCGGGATCGTGTGGGTCGGGATCATTACGATCCTGTTCGTGCTCCCCACGGCCAGTCCGATCACCTGGCACAACTTCAACTACACGATCGTGGCGTTCGCGGTGGTCTTTGCCTACGCCGGGATCTTCTGGCTCGTGAGCGCCCGAAAGTGGTTCACGGGCCCGCGCGCCCAGGGTGACGAGTCGGCGCTCGCCGCCATCGAGCAGCGGCTCAACACCGCCGCAGAGCTCGAGAGCACCTTCTGAGTCGGCGGTGACCGACTCGGATGGGTCGGACGGACCACCGGTCGTGACCGTCTTCCGGTCGCGGCTGCGGCCCGAGTCGCTCGTCGACTATCACGAGACGGCCCGGCGCATCTTGGAGCTGGCCCGGACCATGCCGGGCTTCGTGGACTTCAAGAGCTTCGAGGCCGACGACGGGGAGCGCGTCTCGGTCGTCACCTTCTCCTCGATGCAGACCCACCGGGCGTGGCGAGACCATCCCGAGCACCGCGCCGCGCAGCAGATGGGCCGCGACCGCTTCTATTCGTCGTATGACATCTCGGTCAGCGAGATCGTGGGGGAGAGCCACTTCCCCCGTCGATAGCGGCCGACCTGCTCGGGTCGGTCAGTCGGAAACATCGGGGACTGAAGCCCGGGCGTTGTCGGCGCACCCCTTGGGCTCCTCCCACTCCTCCTGGCGCCCGAGGGCGATCATGTCGAGGAAGGAGTAGGCACCCCCGAGCATCTCGGTTCCCGCGCGTACACGGAATAGGTGTGAAAGATGTCGTCGCCATCACGGAGGAACATGCTGTAGCCGGGCTGCTCGGACGATCCCTCACCGAGCCAGCCCATCGAAAAATTGACTGGTTGATCGCTCGAGTCGACACCCTGTCTCTAGAGCCTGATTTTGAACTAGATGGCGACCTCTTTGAGCGCTATAGCCACCTTCCCCTGAGCTAGGGACCTACTCGTCGTCGCCTATCTCGTCCTGTAGGTCAACATTGAGCAGGACCCGTGGGGTTGCTCTCGGCTCTCGGTCTACAGCTTGAATTCGCTTCCCGGTGCCAACTCGAGACCAAAGATAGGGGGGCTCTCCGACAGGACGATCCCGCAGATCGTTGCCTTGACTCTTCCCTTGAGACCGCCATCCCCGACGGGGAGATTTGCGTTCCCCATAATCGCCCCCGTCAGGTCAGATTGGGAGGCTTGTCCTGTGCAGCGCCACTTCTTGTTCACGACCCTTGCCCCGCCCCGCGAGATTACGAAAAGCGGAACAGACACGGCTGTGTAGGTGAACGTGGTTGTCGAACCGTTGGCCCAAGTGACGGTGGCCTCGCCCTTCCCCCCGAAGTTCAGCATGGGAATTGTCCCGGGAGCCACGGCATTCGGCGTTGGACTGCAACCATTCAAACTGATCGGGTTCGGAAAACCTTCCGTACTCGCTGAAGAGCAGGCAGCTCGCTTTGGTGCATGGCCACGAGCCAAAGCGGTCCCAGGAAGAAGAAGAAGAAGAAGAACTGTGGCACCCAGCACCAGGGCCAAGAGCAACGCAGTCCGGTGGCCGATTTGGAATCGATCCATCTGGCACCCCCTGCCGACGCTCGCGAGCGTAGCTGGGGAATCGTTGGCCCGCGCTGGCTACTCGTCCTCTTCAGGCTCCCGTAGGTCGACGTTGAGCAGGACCCGTATGGCGTCCTCTGGCTCTTGGTCGGAGTTGACTCGGCCCTCATCATCCTCAGTGACGGCGAGGGGCGCATCCGCGTCATGGGTGATCTCCCTTTGGAAACCGCGATCTTCAGTTCGATTCCGACGGCGCTTTGTCGGCGCAGGAACGTCGATCGCGAAGGCGTGACCGACGGTCTTTCGGCTCGTCTAACCGACCCAGTTGCAGCGCGGCAATTTGCCGTCATGGGCCTTCTTGTACTCGACGAGTAACTCGCCCTCATAGGCGTTCGAGAGCCCTACTGTGTCACCTCGGCCCGCGCGATGGCCCCGGACGCCCCTCAGGCTGAGGTGCTCTCGGCCACCGGGCTGTGGGCGGAGCGGACCACACCCCCCGCAACCTCGTCGGTGACAGCGAAGACCTTCACGGGAGCGGAGGGATTGACGGTGAACGCTTTGTCACCGGGCTGGCTCCCGAGCAAACCCAGTGACACGGTCCTGCCGTTGACGACCCCCCACAGCTGGTAGGTGCGATCCGAAGGCAGGCGGGGCAGGCCGGTGTTGACCAGGTAGGCCGATCCATCGGGGAGCACCACCACGACGGCGGCCCGGGCGCCGGTGCCCGAAGGCCCTCCGGTGGTCGTACTCGAGCCCGTCGAGGTGAGGACCACCTTCTGGGCGTTCGGCTCGAGCAGCGCGGCCTGGACCGCCTGGGTGAGACCGCGTTGTCGACTGGCGTCCGCCAATTGCCCGACCCTGTGGTCGAGACGTGCCACCTGCACGCCCAACAACACCGCCACCACCGCAACGGCGGCGGCGATGGTGCCCACCACCGACCACGCCAGCCGTCGTCGGGCCGGAGTGGGGGCGCGGTGAGGGGCGGCCGACGATGACGCCAGGTGCAGCGGCGCGGGGCGACGAGCACCGGCTCCGGTGTCGATCTGCGCCGCGATCCGGTCCCAGATCTCGGGCGGCGCGTCCACCCCGACGTTGGCGATGAGGCCGGTCACCTCCCAGTGCTCGGCCACCTCGGACGAACAGCGAGGGCACTCGGCCAGATGGGCGCGGACGGCGGCGGCCTCGTCGGGATCGACGGCATCGAGCGCGAAGGCGCCGAGGAGCTGAGCGATCTCGTCGTGGTTCATGGTTCGGTCCATGCCGTCTCCACGCCGTGTTGAGCCAATGCGGACCGGAGCCGGCGCAACCCGCTGCGGATCCGGCTCTTCACTGTTCCTTCCGGCTGTCCCAGGATCGATGCCACCTCGCGGTAGGTATGGCCGTCGAAGTAGGCCATCTCGATGGCGGTGCGCTCCTCGACGGGCAGGCTCGTCACCGCCGCCTTCACCTGCTCGGCGATGGCGAGGTCCCACGCCTGGTGCTCGATGTCGTAGCCGGACACCGCCGTCTCACGGACGGTGCGCTCCTCGCGCTGCCTGCGGGCCGACTCCGAGCGGACGATGTCGACGGCCCGGCCGTGGGCCTTGGTCATGAGAAACGTCCGCAGTGCGCCCCGTCCCGGGTCGAAGCGCTCGGGCGAGTCCCACAGGTCGACGAATACCTCCTGGGTGACCTCCTCGGCGAGATCGGCTGAGCCCAGGACGCGACGGGCCAGGGCGAGCACGGCTCCCCCGTGCCGCCGGTACGCCTCCGCCAACGCCGGCTCGTGCATCCGAGCGATCGCCACCATCAAGGCGGCGTCGCTGGCCGTCTCGAGCTTCAGCATGTCGAGAGGGTCTTCGGAGCCGGTCACCGACCTGGATGAGCGGCGCGCCACACTGCGAGGGTAGCGCCGGTCCGGGCCCTCGACCCGGCCCCTCGACCCGGCCCTGGGACCTCAGCACGGTGGTCCCGAGTGCCTTCGCATACATCCGTGCAGGGGTCGTGCGTCGAAGAGGAGCCGTGACGACCGATATCGACTCCCTGATCCAGCGGTCGGGGCGTCTGCAGGTGGAGGACATCGACTTCGAGGACTTCCGCCGGCATCCGCTCGACCCTGCCACCTTGCGCTGTCTTCGCTACATGCACGACGTGGAAGGGCACACGGCGTGCTACCTGCGTGACCTGCTCGCCACCCGGGCCCACCGAGACCCCGAGGTCACGGCGTTCCTGGCCTGCTGGTGCTACGAGGAGCACTGGCATGGTGAGGCGATCGCCGAGGTCTTACGGGCCCACGACGAGCCCGCGGGGCGGGACCGCCTGGCGGCATCGCGACGTCGCATGCCACGGCGCGACGCCCTCAAGCCCGTGGCGTTCACGCTCGCGTCGGCACTGACTCCACACATCGTCGCCGTCCACATGACATGGGGCGCCGTCAACGAATGGACGACCCAGGCCGGCTACGGACGCCTCGCCGCCAAAGCGAAGCATCCCGTGCTCTCGGAGCTCCTGCGCCGGATCATGCGCCAAGAAGGCAGGCACATCGACTTCTACGCATTCGGGGCACGGGAGAGGCTCGTCGACAGCGTGACGGCGCGACGGCTCACCCGCTTTGCCCTCCGTCGGTACTGGGCGCCGGTGGGCACCGGCGTCATGCCCGAGCCCGAGGTGAAGTTCCTCGTGAACCACCTCTTCGGCGACGCCGAGGGGCTCGCCGCAGCACGACGCATCGACCGCGCCGTCGAACGGCTCCCGGGCCTCGAGGGCCTGCACCTGATCGAGGCAGCGGTCGACGAACTCACCATGGCGCGGCGCGACATCGGCCTGCGCTCCGCCACATCACAACCAACACAGGAACACCTACAGGAAAAGGAGCAACGCCATGCTTGCTGAAATATTCTCGATGGACGGGATGGTCTTCATCGTCCTCGCCGTGGCCGTGCTGTTCGGGAGCACACAGATCCCGAAGCTGGCGCGCTCGCTCGGGTCGGCCCGGTCGGAGTTCAAGAAGGGCCTGGCCGAAGTGCAGGACACGTCCGCTGACACCGAGACCACGACGGGTGCTCACATCGGCGGTCAGGCGTAGGCCGAGTCGAGCGGAGGGATCGTCGTGCTCCTCCTGAGCCCCCCCAAACTGCTCATGATCCTCGTGGTCGCGCTGATCGTGCTCGGGCCTGACAAGCTGCCCTCGGCGGCGCGTCGGGTCGGAGCGATGTGGAGCGAATTCAAGCGGTGGCGCACGCACCTCGAGACCGAGGTGCGCTCTGCGTTCCCCGATCTGCCGTCGACGACCGAGATCGCGCGTGCGGTTCGCTCCCCCATCACGATGCTCGACCGATTGGCCGATGAACACGGCGCCACATCTGGTGCCGGTCCCGGCTCTGTCGCTGGTTCCGGCTCTGTCGCTGGTGCCGGTCCCGGCTCTTTCGCTGGTGCCGGTCCCGGCAACGCGGCGTCGGCGACGACGACACAAGGGCTGGCCTCGAGAGTGGAACTTTCCGCGGACGACCCCGCGCTAGTCGGCTCGCCTCTCCATGTCCCGCCCCAGGACCACCTCCCCCGGGTCGACGCGACGGCCGACCCAGACGTCTCGTTGATGAACTGACGCTCGTCGTCGCCACCGCCCATGTCCATCACGCTGCATCGCGCCCGGCCTCTCGTGCCGGAACCCATGTCCGTCGGCGCCCACCTCGCCGAGCTCCGGCGCAGAGTGCTCGTGACCGGCGTCGCCCTCGTCGTCACCTGCATCACGGCATTCGTCGCCTATCCGCAGATCCTGCGCTGGCTCCAGGCGCCGTACTGCCGCGTCAGCCCGCGGTGCAGCCTGTATGTCACCGGGCCCCTCGACGGCCTGACGCTGCGGATACACGTGGCGATGTACGCCGGGGCCTTCTTGGCCTCCCCGGTGATCCTGTGGCAGGTGTGGCGCTTTGTCACCCCGGGACTGCGTCGACACGAGAAGCGCTACGCCGTGCCTTTCGTCGCTGCGTCGCTCGTTCTCTTCGGGGCCGGTGCGTGGCTCGCCCTGGTGAGTCTGCCCCACGCTCTTCGTTTCCTCGGGAGCGTGGGGGGGCCGACGCTGCAACAGATCTACGACCCCAACAAGTACGTCGGCCTGGTGATGGCCCTGATGGCTGTGTTCGGCATCACCTTCGAGTTCCCCGTCGTGCTGGTGGCACTGGAATTGGTGGGCGTGGTGAGCCCGCAGAAACTGGCGTCATGGCGTCGTTGGGCCCTCGTCGGGATCGTGACGGTCGCGGCTGTCATCACCCCGAGCGGGGACCCCTTTTCGATGCTCGCCCTGGCGGTGCCGCTCTATGTGTTCTACGAAGTCTCGATCGTCATCGGCAAGGTGCTCCGTCGTCGCCAGACGACTTGAAAACGGCGTCGCTCGGCACCCTCGGGAACCCGGTCCGGGGAAGGCGAAGCGACACGACCGGAGATAGTGTCCTGACCGGGTAGCTCGCCGGGATGCGGGATCTGAAGGGGGACCATGACACCGTTGCGGTTGCGTCGGCGCGCGCCTCTCGCTGCTCCTGTCGTCGGCGCTGTCGTGCTGGCCCTCGGCCTCGGTGTCGGGCTCGGCGCGTGCAGCAGCCCCCGGGCGACCAGCACTCCCCAGGCCCCCACTTCCCCCAAGACCGTCCCCGACGACGTGGCCGCCACGGGCATCCCGGCCTTCTACACCCCTCCCAACCCGCTTCCGGCCGGAGCGCCGGGCGCGCTCATCCGCACCGAGAAGGTGACGGGAGTTCCCGGCGTGCCCGCCAACGCCACCGTGTGGCGCATCCTGTTCCATTCGACGTCGATCTACGGCCAGGACATCGCCGAATCCGGGTACATCGTGGTGCCAGGTACGACACCACCGCCGGGCGGGTTCCCGATCCTGTCCTGGGCACACGGCACGACCGGGTTCGCCGGCATCTGCGCCCCGTCGCTGTTCACCTCGCAGGGCGGCGTGGGGCCCTATCTGTTGCCGGGTTTGAGCGACTATCTGAAGGCCGGCTTCGTCGTCGCCGCAACCGACTACGAGGGTCTCGGGACGCCCGGCATCCACCCCTATCTCCTGGGAGCGAGCGAGGGTCGGGGTGTCCTCGACGCGGCGCGCGCCGCGCAGCGGTTACCCGGCCTGCACACCTCGAGCACCGTGATGATCTACGGACACTCCCAAGGGGGCCAGGCGGCGCTGTTCGCGGGCGAGCTGGCACCGACCTACGCGCCCGAACTCCACATCGCCGGCGTCGTGGCGGCCGCGCCGGCGACGGGCTTGAGCACCATCCTCGGGGTGGTGACGACGTCGGTCGGCCAGGGGATCTTGGAGTTCACGATCCCCGTCGCCTACACCTGGGCAAAGACCTATCACGACCTCCCGCTGTCGGATCTGTTCACCCCGGCGGGTGAGACGGTGGCGGCTTCGGTGGTGCCCCAGGGATGTCTTCCGGCCCTGAACTCGGCCATCGGGTCGCGCCACCTGACCGCCACCTCGGTCTTCCAACCTGGCGCGGCGACGAACCCGGTCGTGATCGCCCACGCCAAGATGAACGACCCGGGGCGCACCAAGACACCGGCGCCGATGCTCGTCGTCCAAGGCACGGCCGACACCACCGTGCCCCCGGCGCTCACCGACGAGTACGTCACGACCATGGCCTGCCCGATCGGCGACACGATCGACTATCTCCACGTCACCGGCGCAACCCACGACACCGTCGTGAACGTGTCCGTGGCGACCATCGTGGCGTGGATGTCGGCCCGCCTCGGAGGCTCCACCGCCCCGTCGACCTGCGGCCGCACCGGCGACGTGGCCACCCTGACGCCGTAGCGCGCTCGTCGTCGTCGGAAGTCCCCGCGTTCGGGCATGCGGTCGCGATGGGACGGTCAGCGGTTCACCCGGTGTGTCACGTCGTCGCATTGCGGGCTGGCGCCGCCCGGCGGCGCACCGCGTCGATCACCGTGCCGGCGGCGGCGACCCGAGGGCGGGATCGGGCCGGATCGGGCCTCACCGGGGCCGGGTATGGTCGCGGCAGTGCCCGGGGTTGGATCGACCGTGGTTTTCCCGCCACGGACCTTTCCGGTCCGACTCCGGGCGCCCTACTCGGAGGCCCCCGGCAGTGTGACCGCTGAACCTGGTCTCACTCCGGGCCGAGATCGTCCCAGTCGGCTTCGTCGTCAGCGGACGAGCTCGCGCTCGTGCCCTGCCGAGCACGGAGCCACGCACTGATCTGGTCGGCGACGCGTTGCACGCCGCCGCCCATCCGGTCCACCATGGCGACGAACCGGTCGCCGTAGTGCGCGACGGCCGCGTCGAACTCGGCTGAGGGGGGAGGCTCTTGGCCTCGGCGCACGTAGTGCCCCGCCCGGATGGGGTCGAACTCCCCCTCGCTGACCCACTTCACGAGCTGGCGCACGCGACGAACGGCGAACGGGTGCGTCCGGCCGATCTCCTCCCAGAACCGGGTATGGCGGGAGTAGATGTCGTCTTCGTCCTCGTATTCGGTGGCCTGACCGATGAACGCGTCGAGGCTCATTCCCGGGAGCGCCCCACCGGCCATGCGCATGAGCGTCCGACACATCGGCACGGGGTCCCCGAGCACCAGCGCGGCGGCGCGGTCGCTCGAGAGCTCCGCCATCCTCGACCACTCCAACAGCGCCAGGTACAGGGCCCGGATGGGGAGGCCCGCGAAGAGCGATCGGGGCAGCGCGCCCTGAACGACCTGCGTGATGATCAAAAGAGCGGTGGTATAGGTGTAGTGCTCCGACAGGACGTGGCCGAGCTCGTGGGCGAGGACGGCGCGCACTTCGAGCGGCTCGTACGACCCCACCAGTGACGAGTAGACGATCACCACGGGATTCTGCGCGCCCACCGTCATGGCGTTGACGACCGGTGTCTGCGTCACGTACAGGTCCGGCGTGCGTTCGAGGTCGAGCACCCACGCGCAGTTCGTGTAGCTGGCCCACAGATCAGGAACCTGGTCCTCGCCGATGCGCACGGCGTTGCCCAGGAGCACTTGCCGGAATCGCCGCTCGTGGCCGAAGTCACACAGGCGCCGCACGAACTGGTCCATCAAGGGGATCGATTTGAGCGCTGCCGTCGCGGCCCGGTCCGCCGGGTGCTCGTAGGCCTTGGGGCTCATACCTTCGTAGCGAACGGCGGGATCGATCGTCATAGGGATTCCTCACCGGGTCACCGGCGAGCCGGGCCGAGGCCCGACCCACCGGCCCTGCCCGTTACGAAGCCTTGCGGCGCTTGGCGGGCTTGGAGGCGCCCGCCACGGCGGTCTCGAGCTCGTCGCGGGTCATCTTCGACCGCCCCGGGATGCCGAGCGCGGCGGCCTGCGACAGCAGCTCCGACTTGCTCAGACCCGACACCGGCGCAGCTTCAGCGGGAGCGGCGCCGCGTTTGCCCGGCCTCTTGGCCCGATCCTTGCTCGGCGCTTCGGACGCGGAGATGTGCCGGCCCGGTCGATGTGACCGCGCCGCCTCCACACTGGCCTGCAACGCTTCCATGAGGTCGACGACCTTCGTCGGCTGCGTCTCGGGACGTTCGGTGACGATCACCTTGCCCTGACGCTTCTCCTCGATGAGCCCCTCGACGCGCTTGCGGTACTCGTCCTCGTAGATGCTCGGGTCCCATTGGCTCGCCATGGACTCGATCAAGAGCTGGGCCGTGCTCAGCTCCCGGTCCGAGAAGTCGACGTCGGACGGGACGCCGGGGATCTCCGTCATCGGATCGCGGATCTCGTCGGCGAAGTACATGGTCTCGAGGGCCAGCACCGACTGCGTGGGCCTGATCGTGACGAGGTGCTCCTTCGTACGCAGTACGAGAGAAGCGACCGCCACCTTGTTGCTCTGCGCCATGGCCTCGAGCAACAGGGCGTAGGGGCGCACGGCCTGGTCGCCCTGGGGGCCGAGGTAGTACGTCGACTTGTAATAGATGGGGTCGATGGCGTCGAGGTCGACGAAGTCGGTGATCTCGATGGTCCGGGAGCGCCCGGGCTCCACGGACTCGAGCTCTTCGGGCGTCACGATGACGTACTCGCCCCCGCCCAGGTCGTATCCCTTCACGACTTCGGCATACTCGACCTCTTCACCGGTGCGTTCGTTGACCCGCTTCTGGCGGATCCGGTCGGGTGTCCCGGCCTGGAACTGGTTGAAGTGGATCGCCTTGTCATCCGTGGCGGAGAACAGGCCGACGGGCACGTTGACCAAGCCGAAGCTCAACGACCCCGTCCAGATCGCTCTGGGCATGCCGACTCCTTTCGCCAGCGGGGGTACCTAGTCAACCACGGTCCCTACCGCTCTGACCAGGATATGTACCCAGGTCCACCACCCTGTTACACCCTGAGACCACACTGACTTGCAGGACAAACGGATGTGCTGACCAGGAGGTTCCGGTGTCAGGAGCGCGGCTCGAGGTGGTGGAGGAGCAGTCCGTCGAACGGTTCGCCCACGAGGCGATGCTGGGCCTCGCCGACCTCGAGTCCGAGGACTTCGCACGCGGGAACCTCACCGTGCCGCTGGGGCTGAGCCTGTGGATGCGCCGTGGCCGGATCCGCATCGAGACGGCCCGCGACGCGATGCTCGTGTTGCGCAGCGCCCTGCTGGCGGCGTCGGGCCTCGACGAGCGCACCGAACCGGTGCCCCTGCTCGTGTCCGACCCGGTCGCCGCCACAATCAGCCTCGCCGTGTACATGGACGGCTTGCTGCAGCGGGCCGCTCGGATGACGGCGATGTCGCGCGTGGACATGGCGACACGTGCGCTCGCGCTCGTATCGGACTGACCGCACCGGAAAGCGATCGCCGACGCGCGGGTAGCTTGAGATGTCGTGGCAACGCCCGGAACATCCCGACTGACCGTTCCCGCGCCTGACCAGGAGTCGGAGCCGTTGGTGGTGGCGCGCGGGCTTACCAAACGCTTCGGCGACTTCGTGGCGGTCGACGGCATCGACTTCGAGATCGGCCGTGGAGAGTCCTACGGGCTCCTGGGTCCGAACGGCGCCGGCAAGACCTCCACCATGCGGATGATCGCCTGCATGTCACCGGTGACCGAGGGGACGCTGCGCGTGCTCGGGATGGACCCCGCCCACGATGGATCGCGCATCCGGGGACGGATCGGCATCGTCCCCCAAGAAGACACCCTCGACCTCGAGCTCACTGTCCTCGACAACCTGATGGTCTATGGCCGGTACTTCGACCTGCCGCGTCGGGTCATCCGCGAGCGCGCCGAGCAGCTGCTCGATTTCACCCAGCTCTCCGAGAGGGCCCATGACAAAGTGGACCCCCTGTCGGGCGGGATGAAACGCCGGCTGACGATCGCGCGCTCGCTCATCTCCGACCCCGAGATCCTGATCCTCGACGAACCCACCACCGGCCTCGACCCCCAAGCTCGCCATCTCCTGTGGGACCGCCTCTACCGGCTGAAGCAACAGGGAGTCACCCAGGTCATCACGACGCACTACATGGACGAGGCCGAGCAGTTGTGCGACCGCCTCGCCGTCATGGACGGCGGCACATTCGCGGCCGAGGGCGCACCCAGTGAGCTCATCGCCCAGTACTCGACCCGTGAAGTGCTCGAGCTCCGATTCCGCGACCCCGACACCGACACGGCCGGCATCGCGGCGCGTCTGGAAGGGTTGGCGGAGCGCTTCGAGGCGCTCCCGGACCGTCTGCTCCTGTACACCGACGACGGAGAATCCGCGCTCACCGAGGTGCACCGGCTCGGGCTCGCTCCCGACAGCACACTCATCCGGCGATCCACGCTCGAGGACGTCTTTCTCCGCCTGACCGGCCGGTCCCTGGTCGACTGAACCGGCACGCCGACGATGACCATCACGACAAGGTCGGGGGCGCCCGGCGACACGACAACCGCCCGACGCCTGACCTCTCCCACCTGGGTCCGGTCCATGCGCTACTGGATGTACCAGTACAAGCGCACGTGGCGGGGCTCGATCACCACCAGCTTCCTGTACCCCGTGCTGTATCTCGCCGCCATGGGACTGGGCCTCGGCTCCCTGGTGAAGGGACGCGTCGACGGAGTGCGGTATCTCGACTTCATCGCACCCGGGCTCCTGGCGTCGACGGCCATGCAGATCGGCGGGAACGAGTCCATGTACCCGGTCATGGCGGCGATCAAGTGGCTCCGTACCTACTTCGCCATGCTGGCCACGCCGCTCACGGTCATCGACGTGCTCGTCGGCCACCTGGCCTGGATCGCGTTGCGTCTGCTCATGGTGACCTCGATCTACCTGGCGATCATGGCCGCCTTCGGGACGGTGCACTCGGCTCTGGCCATCCTCGCCATTCCCGTCGGGATCCTCACCGGCCTCGCCTTCGCGGCGCCCATCGCCGCGTTCGCGGCCGCGCAACAGAACGACACCGGCTTCTCCACGATCTACCGCTTCGGGCTGATCCCCCTGTTTCTCTTCTCGGGGACCTTCTTCCCGATCGCCCTGCTCCCGGGCTGGCTCCAGCCCGTCGCCCAGGCCACCCCGCTGTACCACGGCGTGGCGCTGTGCCGGGGCCTCGTGCTTGGCCGTCTGAGCCTCGCTTCCGCCGGCGCGCACGTGGCTTATCTGGTCGTCCTCACCGTCGCGGGATTCGTGCTCGCGCTGCGCTCGTACCGACGAAGGCTCGTCACGTGACCGACACCGCCGCACCGGGGGGAGTCCCGTTTCGAATCGTCCCTGTCCCGCTGCTCGGGACGCGCCGGGCCCGGCACCTCGTCGAGCGCAACATCCTCGTGTACCGGCGCTCGTGGGTCTTCTTCGTGTCGGGGTTCTTCGAGCCCTTCTTCTACCTGCTGTCCATCGGTGTGGGGCTGAGCAAGCTGGTGCACCTCATCCATGCGGGAGGGCACGTCATCCCCTTCGCCACCTACGTCGCCCCGGGGCTCCTGGCGTCGTCGGCCATGAACGGCGCCACCCTCGACTCGACGTTCAACGTGTTCTTCAAGCTGAAGATCGCCAAGACCTACGACGCCGTGCTGTCCACACCGCTCGGCCCCGGCGATGTGGCCCTCGGGGAACTGACGTGGTCGCTCATGCGGGCCACGGTCTACTCGACGGCTTTTCTCATCGTCATGGCCGGGTACGGCTACGTGCTGTCGCCGTGGGCCGTCCTGTGCCTGCCCGCAGCCATGTTGATCAGCTACGCCTTCGCCGCCGTCGGCATGGCGGCCACCACCTACATGCGCAGTTGGCAGGACTTCGACAAGGTCTCTCTCGCCCTCATCCCGTTGTTCTTGTTCTCCGCCACCTTCTACCCCTTGTCGGTGTATCCGGGCTGGCTCCAGGCCGTGGTCCGCTGCACCCCCCTGTACCAGGGTGTGGTGCTCCTGCGTGGCCTCGACCTCGGGATCGTGTCGTGGTCGTTGGCGGGCCATGCCGCCTATCTCGCCGTGGCGGGATGCTTCGGCCTCGTCGTGGCCACACGGCGCATGGCCACCCTGCTGCTGCCCTGAACTGCTGTTGCTCTGAAGGTTGGAAGCGCCGCGCCCGAGATGCGTGGCCCGGGTGCGCTCCTGTCCTGCTATTATCCGTGTAGTAGTACGGATATGCGGAGAACGATGCCGACCACCCCCCACGACCACCCCATCGACCTCGACGGGGTCGACGCTGCGAGCCAGAGCCTCATCTCGCTCGACGACGCCGGACGCCTGGCCGGCCTCCTCGGCCTGATCGCCGACCCTGTCCGCTCCCGACTGCTGTTCGCCCTCTCGGCGGTGGACCGCCTCTGTGTCGGCGACTTGGCCCTGGCCCTCGGGGTGACCGACGACGCCGTGTCCTACGGGCTCCGCATGCTGCGCACAGCCGGGCTGGTGAGTTTCCGCAAGGAGGGCCGCGTCGTCTACTACTGCCTCGCCCCCTCGTTCCCCCACCCCCTTCTCGAACACTGCCTGCGCCAGCTGTTGACCGTGGCGGCCCCCGAGGACGACCGGTGAGGGTCCTTCACGCCCTCGCCCATGCGCTGCTCGTTACGGGATCGATGTCGTGGCAGATTCTGTGGGCCCTGATCCTCGGATTCGTGCTGACGTCGGTCATCCAGGCCGTGGTGCGCCGGAGCACCGTCGAGCGGCTCCTCGGTGGCGACGACCCACGCTCGCTGGCGATCGCCACCGGGTTCGGCGCGGCGTCGTCGTCGTGCTCGTACGCGGCGGTGGCCCTGGCCCGGGCGCTGTTCCGAAAGGGTGCGAGCTTCACCGCCGCCATGGTGTTCGAGATCTCGTCCACGAACCTGGTCGTCGAGCTCGGGATCATCCTCGCCTTGCTGCTCGGGTGGCAGTTCACGCTGGCGGAGTTCGTCGGCGGTCCGCTCATGATCGTCCTCCTGGCGCTGGGCTTCCGGCTGTTCTTACGGAGGCAGATCCTCGAGGCGGCCCGAGCTCAGGCCGGCAAGGGGCTGGCCGGGAGCATGGAAGGACACGCCGCGATGGACATGAGCATCCAGGCGCCCGGCGGGCTCTGGCGCCGGTTGCGGTCGAAGGAGGCGCTCACGTCGATCTCGCACATCTTCGTCATGGAGTGGGCGTCGGTGCTCCGGGATATCGTGATCGGCCTGCTCGTCGCGGGGGCACTGGCCGCGTGGGTGCCGGTGCACTTCTGGCAGCACTTCTTCTTCGCCGGCCATCCGGTCTTGTCCAAGGTATGGGGGCCACTGATCGGCCCCGTCGTGAGCATGCTCAGCTTCGTGTGCTCGATCGGGAACGTCCCGTTGGCGGCGGTGCTGTGGAACGGCGGGATCAGCTTCGGCGGCGTGGTGTCGTTCATCTTCGCCGACCTCATCATCGTGCCGATCCTCTTCATCTACCGGAAGTACTACGGGACCCGCATGATGCTGTTCATCCTCGGCACCTTCTATGTGACCATGGTCAGCGCCGGGTACATCGTCGACCTGCTCTTCGGCGCCCTGGGCCTCGTCCCGAACGGCCGTCACGCCAAGGTCGGCGAGATCGCGGTGCGCTTCGACTACACCACCGTGCTCAACATCGTCTTCCTGCTCGTGGCGGGCGCCCTCGTGGTCCGATTCGTGAGGACCGGCGGCCTACCCATGTTGAAGGTGATGGGCGGCGATCCGAGCGACGGTGACGGGCACGGCGCTGGGCACGGCGTCTCCGTCCCGGCGGGGTGAGGCACGGGAGCCCTCGGTGTCGTCTCGGTTTCTGACGTCGCAATCCGACCCTGTACTGTCACGTTCGTGAGCAACCCAACCCCCCTCTTACCGCCGCCTGTCATCGAATTACTCGACGTCGCGCTCGTCGGAGAGCTGACCGTGATCGACGAATCGGGCCGGCCCGTCACCTATCCCCTCATCCCGCTGTCGGACGGCAACGTGATCTACCTCACGTCCTCGGTGCTGTTCTCGCGCAAGCTGCGACACATCAAGGCGAACCCCAAGGTGTGCCTGTCGCTCACCGATCCCGTGGCGATCCCGGTGGAACCGTTTCACCGGGCCACGATCCAAGGTGACGCACGCGTGGTCGAGGAGGACGTGCACGAGGGCTGGGAACGCCTGCTGCCGATGTGGCGGGCCAAAGAGCCCGCCATCGACTTCTTCTTGAAGAAGCGCTTCGGGATCCCGCTGTTCTTCGAGCGCTCGGTCATCGAGATCACGCCTCATCGGGTGCTGTGGTGGGAGGACGGCAGGGCGAGCGAGCCGGCTCGGGTCTACGAGCTGGCGGGGGTGTCCTGAGGTGGCCAAGCTCGAGGTCGTCGATGCCATCTCCCGGGCCGAGTCCTATCCCCATGGAGTCCTCGCCTATGTCGGCCCTGACGGCTACCCGGTGAACATCGCCGTCGACTTCACCGCGTCGCCGTCCGCGGCCGTGGTCGACGTCGGTGCGCTCGACCCCGATCTCCGTCCCACCGACGGCCAGGACGTGGAGCTCACCTTCAGCCACATCCGTCCCCAGCCCGGGGTGGGCTACGACGAGCGCCGCTACGTGAACCTGTGGGGGCCGGCGGCACGCACCGGCACCGGACTGCGAGTCGCGGTTCGCCGAGCCAGCGGATGGGACGAAGCCGACACACCCTTCTTCGAGTATGCCGAGCGGGGCGTGCCCGCGGGGCGGGACTATCTCGAAGAGTTGGGGGCGCGTCCCCGGCTGAGCCGGTTGTGGACCATCTTCCTGGCCACTCGGCTGCCCTTCCTCACCGCCACGCTCATCCCCGTTGGTCTCGGTGGTGTGGTGGCGGCACGCGACAACGCCTTCCACACGCTGTGGTTCGTGCTCGCGCTGGTAGCGGCGATGGCGGTGCACCTCGGCCTCAACATGGCCAACGACATCTTTGACGACACCAACGGCGCCGACGCGGCCAACGTGACCCCGACGCCGTTCAGCGGAGGTTCGCGCGTGCTGCAGTACGGGCTCGTGACGCGCCGCGCCATGATCAGCGGATGTGTGGCGCTCTACGCGCTGTCGATCGGCCTCGGCCTCTTCCTGGCGGCGGAACGCGGCTGGGGACTTCTCGGCATCGGTGCGGTGGGTCTCGTGCTCAGCCTGGCCTACTCGGCGCCTCCCTTGCGTCTCGTACACCGGGGGCTCGGCGAGCCCGTGACCGCGCTCGGTTTCGGCCCCGTCATGGCGGTCGGGACGTACTTCGCGTGCACGGGCCGTTGGAGCTGGCAACCCGTGCTCGCCTCGCTGCCGGTGGCGCTGCTCATTGCCCTCGTGCTGTATGTGAACCAGATCCCCGACCGGGCCGGCGACGCCGCGGCGGGAAAGCGCACACTGATCGTGCGCTTCTCCCCGACACAGGTACAGGCGGGGTACGCCATCACGGTGGCCGCCGCGTACCTGTGCATCGTGGCCGAGGTCGTGGCGGGAGTCACCCCGGTGTGGACCCTGCTCGCCCTCGTGACGCTCCCGTTGGCGTGGCGGGTGCGCAACGGGTTGCGCGCCAACTACGGGGATCCGTACGCGCTCATGCCCACCATGCAGTCCAACATCCTCCTGCACTTGGCGACGGGGCTTCTCCTGGTGATCGGCTACGTCATCGCAGTGGTGTCCTGAGGCCGAGGCGCCCGGCCCGGTCGAGCTCATCGGCCTCCTTCGCCCGCGCCAGGATTAGTGTGCGGCCATGGAACCACGCGACCAGTTACGGACCGGCGTCGACGCCGTTCTGCAGCGGCGCGGCTGGCCCCGGACCGGTAGCGCGGAGTGGGCCTTCTTGGACCGGAGCGGTTTCCTCGTCGACGCGCAGGCCGAGGACGATCCGGCCGGCTTCCTGGCCGAGGAGATCCGGGAGCTGAGACACGAAGTCGACGCCATGGCCGCAGAGCGCGCCCCGGCGCCTGTGAATGTCCCCCGGTCCCCGATCGACCTGGCCTCGAGGATCCAGGCCGAGCTCGAGGCGTCGGAGCCAGCCGGCGACGACGACCGGCCCGGCCTGTGGGAACGGGCACGGGCCGCGGCCATGCTCTTCTATCTCGAGCGGACGGGGCGGGCCGTGACCGACGGTCGACGCCCGAGCTCGAGCGCCACACCCTCGGACGAGGCGGCCGCCTTCGAGATCGCCCACCCCGTGCGGGTGCTCGGCATCACGACCGTCGGCGACTGGCAGGCGACGACCAAGGTGACGCTCGCCCTCGACCCCACCCTCAGCGCCGCGCAGGTGGCGGCGATGTGGCAGAAAGTTCGGTCCGGCGTGTTGCGCCAAGGAGCGCGGGGGCGCACGGTCAGTCGCAAGTCCCTGGCCCTGGCGTTGTTTGTGGCGCATCATCCCGGTCGGACCTGGGGCGACCTGCGACGGATGTGGAACCAGTTGTACGCGCACTGGGCCTTCAAGTCTCCTGACCTGCGTGTGTTCCGCAACGCCGCGGTGAGAGCCCGTCGCTACCTCATCGAGCCACCCGAGCTCGATGACGTGGCCGCCGGAACGTGGCAGTGGGTACAGCGCCGGACGGCCCGCCTGGCCTCCAGCGCCAACAACAACTGACCTCGACCCCGACGACAACCCCGTAGCGCCGTCGCCGACGGCGGCTCGCCCCACACCCGGTGCTGGCGCAGCACCGAGAGGCCGTCTGCCTCGTCACTAGAGTCGTCGCATGGGCCACCGGGTGCGAACGATCGAGGCGTCGGAGATCGACTCGTGGGCGCGGTGCATGGGCGTCGGGTTCCTCTACACCGTCCCCGACGGCTACGGCGAGTACTTCCTGGGTGACGCGGATCTCGAGCGCACCTGGGGCGCCTTCGACGGCGAGCGCGTGGTGGGCACCTTGCGTTCGTTCCCCACCCCCTTCACTACGCCGGGCCCGACCGAGGTGCAGGTGGCGGCGCTGACCAATGTCACGGTGGCGCCCACCCACCGCCGCCAGGGGCTGCTGAGCGAGATGATCACGTCGGAGCTCCGTGCCACCGTGGACCGGGGCGAGCCCGTGGGGATCCTGATCGCTTCGGAGTACCCCATCTACGGACGCTTCGGCTACGGCGCCGCCATCGAGGCCGCGTCGTATTCGGTGGACCTGGGCACCGCCCGCTTCCGGGGACCGGGACTCGGCAGCGTCGAGCTCGTCGACCTAGTGACGCTGCGCAAGGAGGCACCCGGTCTCTACGAGCGCTTCCGCGCCCGCCAACCCGGCTCCATCGGTCGCGACGGACGATGGTGGGACAGGGCCCTGCACCAGGTGGAGGTGCCCGGGGCCAAGAAGCCCGAGGGGTACCAGGCGCTGTACCGCTCGCCCGCAGGCAAAGTCGACGGATACGTCCGCTACCGGGCCACCCAGTCGACCGACAACATGCGCTCGACCGGAGAGCTCACCGTGGACGAGCTGGTAGCCGCCACTCCCGCCGCGTATGAGCGGCTGTGGCGCTACTGCTGCGAGGTCGACCTGGTGGTGACGCTCCGGGCCGGTGACCGCACCATCGACGAACCGCTCGGATGGCTCCTCACCGATGGGCGCACGCTGCGACAGACCGGTCGATACGACTTCGTGTGGGTACGGGTCCTCGATGTGGTGGGCGCCCTGTCGGCCCGCCGCTACGCCGTCGACGGGCACGTGGTGATCGAGGTGACCGACACCCTCGGCCTCGCCGGGGGACGCTTCGCACTGGACGGGGGCCCGGCGGGGGCGACGTGCACGCGCACCGACGAGACCGCAGACCTATCGATGCCGGTCGATGCCCTGGGCTCGCTGTACGCGGGGGGCGTTGCCGCGCCGGTGTTACGCGACACAGGCAGGATCGACGAGCACCGGGCCGGAGCAGTGGACCGGGCTGCCGTCATGTTCAGGACCTCCACACCCCCATGGTGCTCAACCTGGTTCTGAGTGCCCGCCGTCCCGCTGCGTCGGGCCGACCTGGGGTGAGCCGACCCGTGGTGAGCCGAACATGGTGAAGCGATTCACCCGTCGGGCAGGGGGGGCTCGTGACGGCCACGCGAATCGCGAGCATCTCCGCTGAACATCGCGTCGTCCTACGCCGTAGCCGACGTCATGCGGTCCGCCCGGGCCGAGCAGGAGGTGCCCAACCATGAGCGATAGCCCTGACCGTCATGCCCTCGACCCGGGAGCGAGCCCTCATTGGTCGTTGTCCGACACCAGGATGCGAAAGCGAAGGATGACCCGACGCGCCGCCATAGGGCTGGCAGCGGTGTCCCTGACCGGAACCACGCTCGGCGTCGCCATCACCACGGGAAATGCCCAAGCTGACCAGCCTGGTTTCCTCGCCCAGTTCTCGAACGTGGTCCCCGGTCCGTCGACCGTGCCCACCAACGGGGACGTCAATCCCTACGGGATCGTCGTCGTGCCACAGAGCACCGGAAACCTCGTCCAGGGCGGCGTGCTCGTGAGCAACTTCAACAACAGCGCCAACGCCCAGGGCACGGGAACGACGCTGGTGCAGGAAATGCCTGACGGGACGGTGACGCAGTTCGCTCAGATCGACCAGGCGTCCACCGCCGGGCCGTGTCCGGGCGGGATCGGGCTGACCACGGCGCTGTCGGTGCTCCCCGGGGGCTGGGTCGTGGTCGGGAGCCTGCCCACCACGGCGAACGGGCCCGGCAACGACGGGACGCCGCAAGGCATCGGAGCGGGTTGTCTCCTCGTGCTCAATTCGACGGGCCAGCTCGTCGAGACGTGGGCCGGCGGTGCCATCAACGGCCCGTGGGACATGACATCGACCAGCTTCGGCAATACCGCATACCTCTTCGTGACCAACGTGCTCAACGGCACCGTCGCCGCCGATAGCGGCATCCCGTCGGACCAGCCGGGCAACGTCGTTCCCGGCGGGACCGTCCTGCGCATCAAGGTCGGGCTCTTCCACGGCCAGAACCCTGTGATGGAGTCCCAGACCGTGGTGGCATCAGGATTTGCCGAGCGCACCGACCCCGCCGCCCTCGTGATCGGGCCGACCGGTGCCGCGTTGGGCTGGAACGGCACCCTCTATGTCGCCGACTCGGCCAACAACCGGATCGCGGCCGTGCCCAACGCGCTGTTTCGGCACAACACCTTCGGGTTGCCCGGAGGGATCACGGTGTCAACGGCGTCCGTCCTCGACGATCCCCTTGGGATGGTCCTCGCCCCCAACGGCAACGTGCTCACGGTGAACGGCAACAACGGTCTCGTCGTCGAGACCGCTCCGTGGGGACAGACGGTCGACACCGCCACGCTCGACGACTCCGGGGCCGCGCCGGGCGGTGCCGGTGACCTCTTCGGGCTCGCACTCGTACCGGGTAACCGTGGCATCTGGTTCGTCGACGACGGCACGAACACGCTCAACGTGTTCTTCTGAGTCTCCGAGACTCCGTGCCGGGTGGGAGAGGGTCGGTCGCCGGCCCTCTCCCACCCTGGTTCACGACGGGCGGTTTGCCGGCCCTGTCGCGAGGGCCGGTGGTGTCGAGTAGAACGTTGGTCGCTACCCGCGCCGAGCAGATCGAGAGCACCTCCCATGGCCGTCATCGAAATGGTCACCTTCCGGCTCGCTCCCGGCGTCGGCGAAGAGGAATTCCTCGACGCCGACCAACGGGCCCAGACCGAGGTCCTCTACGCCCAGCGCGGCATGTTGCGGCGCACTACGGCGCGCGGTGCCGGCGAGGAGTGGCTCGTGCTCACGTTGTGGGGTTCACCGGACGACGCCGATGCGTCGGACGAAGCGTGCAGGGAAGAAACTGCTGTTTCCCGGTGGCTCGCATGCATGGAGCGCCCGAGCGTCACCACCAGGCGCTACCACACCCTCGACTGACCGGGCTCTTCATTGGCTCGCTCCGGGCGGTCCTTCCGGCGCCCGGTGCGCGCTACTGCTGGACCAGCATCACCGGGTTTCCCTCGGGGTCGCTGATCGGAGCCAGGGTCGGACCACCCGGGATGTCGAAGGGCTCCGAGATGACGGTGCCGCCCAGCTCGGCCGCCTTGGCGAGCGAGGCCCGAATGTCACGAACCTGGACATAGAGCGCGACGCCGCTGCGGTCGCCCTGGCGAACGTGGCCCGCGGGCCCGGGCTCGGGACCACCGATGCCGGCCGCGACAGGCATGATCGGACCGTCGCCGATCTCCCAGTTGAACAACGCTGCGTAGAAAGCCCGTTGGCGCTCGGCGTCGAGTGCCTCGATCTCCCAGTGCACGACGGGTCGCGCCCAGTCTTCGCCCATGCGACTCCCTCCCGGCTGTCGCCGGCCAGGCTACCCATGTTCACCACAACGAATCAGGGCTCCAGCGCGTTGAGCTTCAGCCCCTCGAGGTGGGAGAAGAACAGTTCGGGCTGCTGGAACATCCAGTCGTGATCGATGGGTCGTCGGTCCGGGGCCGACGCCACGGTGAACGATGCGTTGAGCACGCGGGCGAATCGCTCCCCGTCGGCCCGCGCCAGGATCGAGTCGCGGTTGGCCCACAACACGTGGGCGGCCATCCCGGTCCGTGCACATGCTTCAGCCTCCCCGTCGCGACTGCTCGTGAACCCCCACCACCCGGCGTCGACGAGCTGGAGCGGGTGCGTGATCCACGAGCGAGCGAACGCAGATGCGGCGGTCGGCGTCGCCAACCACAAGAGCCGCAGCGGGTGTCGCAACGCCTCGTCGGCCAATCCCCATTCGCGCGACACCGCCAGGGTGTCAGAGAACACGAGCTCCACCACGCGGTCGGGGAAGCTCGAGGCGAAGCCGAGCTCGATTGCACCTCCGAAGGAGTGCCCGATCAACGTGACTGTCTCGAGGCCCAGGCGATCGAGGGCGGAGGTGAAGGCGTCGAGCACCAGTGGGTAACGCCAAGGGCCCCGGAAGGCGAAGAGGTCGGGGACGACCACCCGACAGCGGCGTGCCAGGAGATCAGCCAGGGGTCGGTAGGTATCGGGGCGCATGGCATACCCATGCAGGAGGACCACCGGAGGACCGGCGCCGATGTCGATGGGAACCTCGAGCTCTATCACGCCGCCGAGTCAAGCAGAGGTTTTCGCCACGCGCCGTACCATCGAGGAAACGCGGCCAACCCGAAGAACGCGCCGGACGACGAAGAACCGGGAACCTTTCCGCTCCGCCGCGCCTCATAGAGGTAAACCCATGACAGGAGACGGACCCCGGGACACCGAGACTCCTGTCCGCCGTCGAGGAGGTCGGACCATGGCTCACGTGCAGCTCGCAGACAAGGCAGACCGGTGGGTTGCCAAGGCTGCGCTTCGCTACTCGCGGCGGCGCTTCGGGCGCGTCGTCGAGCCCGTGGCGGCCGCCGCCCATCACTCGGGGGTGCTGCTGGCCATGGGCGTCCTCGAGACCGCGGCGGAGCGGGGCTGGCGGCGACTGGACCAGGACCTGCGGTGGTTGGCCATCCAGGCGGCGGCCATGGAAATCGGTTGCTCGTGGTGCACCGACTTCGGGTACTACGAGGGGATGCGGCAAGGCACGGACCCCGCCAAGGTTCGCGAGGTCATGTGCTGGCGAACCAGTGAGGCATTCGACGGGCGCGAGCGAGCCGTTCTCGAGTACGCCGAAGCGGCGACGTCGACGCCGGTGCTGATCTCTGACGAGCTGATGGCGCGACTGCACGAACACTTCACCGAGCGGGAGATCGTGGAACTGGCCGCCTGGGTGGCGATGGAGAACTTCCGGTCGCGCTTCAACGCCGGTCTGGGTCTTCGCAGCCAAGGCTTCTCAGACAGCTGTGAAAAGCCCACCGTGAAGGAGCCAGCACGGTCGAGCGACCGAGTCCTCGACTGACCGGCTTTTTCCATTCCATCGCCCACGACGGGGGCGCGACCACACCAGCAGCGTCGATCGGCACCGACGCGACGCCGATCGGGATACCCGACCATGTCCGGGCACGGGTGGGTCCCCGGCTACCGTGAAAGGGACCAGGCAGCAACCGCGAGGTGCGTTCCCATCTGCCCCACGACGCTGGAGGACCCGTCACGATGACGCAGGCGATTGCTGGCGTCGATCTGGGAGGCACGAAGATCCAGTCCGTGGTGGTGGCGGCCGGTGACGTCGTAGGTCAAGGACGCCACCTGACTCCGAACACGAACGCCACTGACGTCGTGGCCGAGATCGTCGCCAGCGTCCGGAGCGCACTGGAGGACGCCGGGTTGGAATCGTCGTCGCTCGGCGCCATCGCCATTGGGTCACCAGGCTCGGTCGATGTCGCGACCGGGCACGTGTCCAACGCTCGCAACGTGCCGGGCTTCCTCGATGACGTACCCCTCGGGCCCAGTGTGAGCGCCGCCTTCGGAGGGACATCGGTCATTGTGGACAATGACGTGCGGGCTGCGGTCATGGGCGAGTTCCGACGAGGTGCAGGGCGACCCTACCGAGACTTCCTCGGCGTGTTCGTCGGGACCGGTGTCGGCGGTGGGCTCATCCTCGAGGGCGAGCTCCGTCACGGTCTCGGCAACGCCGGCGAGATCGGGCACACCACGGTGAAGCCGGGCGGCCGCCGTTGCGGGTGCACGCGACTGGGCTGCCTCGAAGCGTACGCGGGGCGCCAGTCGATCGAACAGACGGCCCGGCTGCGCGTCGACAAGGGGCAGAAGACCAAGCTCTTCGAGATCATGGATCGAAAAGGACGCGACCGCGTGACGAGCTCGGTCATCGCCGACGCCCTCGACCAAAAGGACCGGCTCACGATCGAGCTCATCGACGAGGCGGTTGAAGCGCTCGGCTTGGCCCTGGCGAACGCTCAGAATCTGCTGGACCTCGAGGCGATCATCGTCGGAGGTGGCTTGGGCGATCGTCTGGGAGAGCCCTTCGTCCGCCGGGTCGAGCAGGCCATGGTCGCCAACCTTCGCTTTCCCGAAAAACCACCCGTGGTGCTGTGCACCGAGCTCGGCGATCTGTCGGGTGCGGTGGGCGCCACCGTGTTGATCGAGGACCGGAGTTGATCGAGGACCGGAGTTGATCGAGGACCGGAGTTGATCGAGGACCAGTCGTGAGCGAAGAGCCCCAGCTGTACGCCGTCTATCTCGGGGGCGACCCGGCTCCGGGGCGTCTGACCGAGGACCACGAAGTGGTACTGGTGGTGGCGAGCGACGTCAGCGAGGCGCGCCGACGAGCCCGAGCGAAGTGGGGAGCGAGCAGCCGACCCCACGTCGACGGCGTGAGACTGGTGGACGTGGTCGACGGTTTCGCCATCACCCTCGACCCGACGGACCGCCACGAGTCCGTCGACGTCGACCTCACCTACGAGCTCGGGGACGGCACACCGACCGACCTGTGAGCAGGAGAGAGGTGAGGACCTCGCCATCGGCCCCTGCAACGTCGAGCACCTTGGTCCGCCCGCTTGCGCCGGTCACCACCGTGACGTCACTTCGCCGGACCGCGAACGCCTCGGCCACCACTTGGACGAGCCTGGTGTTGGCACGCCCGTCCGTGGCCGGAGCGGTGACCCGCACGATCAGGACGGGCGGTTCTGCGGTTCCGTACCGACCGCCGATCTCGTCTCGACGCGCCGCTGGATGCACCCGCACGGTCAGCCTCACGTCGACGAACCGTACGCCGCTGTCGAGAAGCCGGCACGTGCCCGGACCCGGGCATACTCTCTGGGCGTGCGGTGGGCGAGGCGGGTCAGAGGGGTCCGGCAGGTCTCGGGCGCCATCGTGGGCGCATTGGTCCTGGGTGCTTCTCTCTTCGTGATGACGCCGGTGGCGAGCGGCAAGAGCATGTGGATCCCCTCGCAGGGCTTGCGATGGCAGTACCAGTTGCAAGGCACGCTCAAGACCAACATCTGCGCGGTGCCGGCGGATGGGGGCGGCTGTGTCCGGCCCAATGTCTATGACGTCGACCTGTACGCCCCGAACGGGGTCACGCTCAATACGGCGGCGGTCGAGGCGATCCACGCCATCGGCGCACACGCCGTGTGTTATGTCGACGCCGGCACGTGGGAGAGCTTCCGTCCCGATGCCGGGCAGTACCCGGCCTCGGTGAAGGGCCTGGCCAACGGTTGGCCCGGAGAGCGCTGGCTCGACATCAGGGCCACGGGCATCCTGCTGCCGATCATCACTGCCCGTGTGGCGAAGTGCGCGGCGGCAGGGTTCGACGCGGTGGACTTCGACAATGTCGACGGCTACGAGAACAAGACGGGGTTCCCGCTTACAGGAGACGAGCAGCTGACGTTCAACGAGGATCTCGCCGCCATCGCACACTCCTACGGTCTGTCGGTGGGTCTCAAGAACGACCTCGACCAGCTGGGCCAACTCGAAGGCATCTTCGACTTCGCCGTCAACGAGCAGTGCGCGCAGTACAACGAGTGTGACGCCTATGACGGATGGACCGCAGCGGGCAAGGCCGTGGTCGAAGTCGAATACCGCGCCCGCCCGGCCCACTACTGCCCGAGCGCCGACCTGCACCGACGCGATGCCATCCAGAAGAGCCTGGCCCTGCGGGCCAAGCCGTGGAAGCCCTGCCGTTAGTCAGGGTTGCCGTTCGTGGCGATCGGTAGCAGTCGTCGAGACCGGGGTCGAGGCCGAGCCGGGACCTGGGCGAGGCCGAGCCCGATCGGGACCGACGCGGCCACGAGGAACAAGGCGGCGGTGAGCGTCAGCGACTCATGCGCGGCCAGCGGCGAGAGGCCGAAGCGGGTGGCGACGATCCACGTCACGGACCACACCGGCACGCGTTGGCGGGTGAAGTCGAGGACCAGCAAGACCGCGCCGACGGCCAGGAAGTAGTAGTTGAGAAGGGAGATCTCGAACACCAGCCTGGTCGCCAAGCACGCCACGCACAGGCCCACGAGCGGTGCCGGGGCCAAGAGGGCGCGACCTGCTCGCCACCTCGCCCAGACGACGAGCAGCACGGCCGCCACGATGGGGGCGTCCCGGGCGATCTCCAGCTTCAGGTTCTCGCCGATGGCCAATAGCCCGACGACCGTTGGCGTTTTCTCCATCGTGACGCCCGCCACGAACACGGCGGTCATGGCCCGCACCGTGTCGACCGGGGCGGCCAGGTAGAAGGGAACGACACCCAGGGCAACGACTCCGACGACGGGAACCGCGACCCGGGCGCGGGCCCGCCATCCCGGCGCGGCGCCGAGGACCGCCAGCAACGGGAGGACGGCGAACTGCTTGCAAAGAAACGCCACCGCGAACACCACACCGACAGCCACCCATCGTCGCCGCAACGCTTGAGCCGTTCCGGCGCAGATGAGGCCGACGCTCATGAGGTCTTGGGGGTGGAAGGTCTGCGCGATGGCGTCGGACGCGGACGGGAGCGCGGCGAGTGCGAGTACGAGCAGCGCCTCGGCGACACCTCCACCCGATCCCGTGGCGCGCAGCAGCATGACCGCACCCACCGCGAGCACGATCCAGCCGAGGATGGCGAGAAGTGCCTGGGAGCGGTACCAGATCGGATACGGCTTGCCGTGGTCGGGGCCGTGGTGCGCAGTGCAGGGCCCGAGGATCGACAGAAAGTACGTGTCGTCGGCCGTCTTCAGGATGGTGGGGACCGCCTTGTCGTCACACCACCGCGGTGATCCGATCCAGGGCCGCAGTGCGAGGACGAGCGGCGACATCAGGAGCGGGTACCCAGGCGGATTGGGCACCAGGGTTTCTCGCTCCGCCGTGCGCAGCTCGCCGTGGGATATGGCCGTGGTGGGAAGGGTCACGGCGTGGGCGTCGGTCTCGGCCGGATTGGGCCCACCTCGCACGAAGAGGATGATCACAAAGAGCGCCAGCGCGCCTGCATAGACGACGTACCGAAGCGGAGCCGGAAGCGGCTTCGACCCGAGACCCAGGCGCCCTCCCGACACGACCACCCCCCTCTCTCTCACTCGAGCATCCTGTCGGCTCATCCATCGGAGGCCATCGGGTCCGGCCCCTCCCCATCGACGCCGGGACGTCTACCGGACCCCTTGAAGGTCGCCTGCACCACTCTTCGAGGTCGCGGGTCGCTCACTCAGAATGCATGTTCCCACTTCGCGTCGACATTCCGGAACCCATGGGGGCTCAACCGCACTGAGACGACAGTGTCACGTGGGAGCAATGTCAAGTTCGATCCCGCCCGGGTCGATGCAACCCTGAGCGGAAGTGGAGGTCATCCGATGTCCCGAACAATGTCGGCGATGGTGAGGATCGAAGATCACTTCGGCCCCGTTGGGCCTGATGTGACGGCGCCGTCGGCGCCGGTCGTGGCCCACGAAGCAACCCACTCGAACCGGCTGCGGGAGCTCGCCGACCAGATGCGCCGTTGCGTGGTGAGGGCCACGACAGCCACAGACCTCGCGACCAAAATGGGGCTCTGGGAGTCGTACCGGACGGCGCGTGCCGAGGCCCTGGCCATGGTGGCTACGGTGCCCGAGACTCCCGACCCGCCTCGTCTGCGCAGCGTCTGACCGTCGGAGCCGCACCGCATCGTCTCAAGCGCACACCTGTCTCCGCCCGTTCGCCAAGGCGAGTGGTACCACGGTGTCAGAAGGTGGAGACCTCGACGGGGACCTCGGGTGCAGCGCCATCGTCAACTTCGGCCTTGGTGTCGCCATTACCGGTCGGTGAGGTGGGGCTGAACGCCGTCGTGCGCAGCGGGATCTCCTTCATGAGCCAGCTCAGCACGAACGCCAAGACGGCGAACGGCACCGCCACCAGGAACACCGATTGCAGTGAATGGCTGAAGGCCTCTCTGATGGGGGCCCTGATCGCCGGCGGCAATTTGTCGATGGCGGCGGGATTGACGACGATGCTCGATCCCTTCACGATGGAGCGCAGCGCCGCGGGTGGCACGTGCGCCTTGGCCAGCTGGGGCAGGAGGCGGCTGTTGAACACCGAGTTGAGCAGTGACACACCGAACGCCCCGCCGATGGTGCGGAAGAACGTGGCGGTCGAGGTGGCCGTACCGAGCTGTTCGTAGGGTACCGAGTTCTGCACGGCCACCACCAGCACCTGCATGACCAACCCCACGCCGAGGCCCACCACCACCATGTAGAGCGAGGTGACCCCGAACGACGTGGTGACTCCCATGCGCGACAGGAGCAGGAGACCGACCGCCAGCACGGCGGAGCCCACGATGGGGAAGACCTTGTAGCGCCCCGTCCTCGTCACGAGCTGGCCGCTCAGGATAAACGTCAGCAACATCCCGCCCACCAGAGGCAGCAGCTCCAGGCCGGCTGCCGTCGGCGTGGCACCGTGGACCGTCTGCAAATAGAACGGCAAGTAAATGATCGCCCCGAACATGGAGAAGCCGATGATGAACCCCACGCTCGAGGCGGCGTTGAAAGTCCGGTTCTTGAAGAGCGCAAGGGGGATCAGCGGCTCGACCGCCCTCGACTCCACGACGCAGAAGGCGACGAGCAGTGCCACGCCGACCACGCCCAGGCCGATGATGATGCCCGAACCCCAGGCGTACTGGGTCCCGCCCCACGTGGTCAGGAGGATGACGGCGGTCACGCCCGACGACATGAGGGCGGTGCCGAGCCAGTCGATCTTGTGCGAGACGTGCTTGGCCGGGATGTGAAGCACCGCCGCCACCGTGAACAAGGCGATGATGCCGATCGGCACGTTGATGTAGAAGATCCAGCGCCACGACAGGTGCTGGGTGAACAGGCCGCCCGCCAAGGGCCCGGCCACGCTGGTGATCCCGAAGACGGCACCGAAGTACCCCATGTACTTGCCCCGCTGGCGGGCGGGGATCACGTCGCCGGTGATGGCTTGGGCTCCCACCATGAGGCCACCGGCCCCGATGCCCTGCAGGGCTCGGGAAGCGATCAGCTCGAGCATGTTCTGTGCTAATCCCGAAAGGATCGAGCCCACCAGGAAGATCACGATCGACAGCTGGAAGAGGTTCTTGCGGCCGTAGAGGTCGCCGAGCTTCCCCCATAGCGGCGTCGAGATCGTCGACGCCAACAGATACGCCGTCACCACCCAGGACAGGTGGTTCAACCCGTGCAGGTCGCCGGCGATGGTGGGCAGCGCCGTCGACACGATCGTCTGGTCGAGCGAGGCGAGGACCATGCCCAGCATGAGCGCCCCCAGGATCACGAGGATGCGGCGGTGCTCGGCCTTGTCGAAGTCGTGGTCGACCGGGCCCGGCGCCGAGGCGACGGAGGTGTCAGCCACGGGCGTCTCCCATGTCTCGCTCCAACGAGGCCGCGAAGCGACCGAGGAGAGATCCGAACCGGGTCAGGTCCTTGTCGTCCCACCCCTCGAGCATCCGGTCGAGCCAGGCCCGACGGGCCTTCAACACCCGCTCGAGGGTCCGTCGACCGGCGGGCGTCAAGCGGATGCGCGAGGCGCGGCCGTCGGCGGGATCGGCGTGACGAACCACGAGCCCGTCGCGCTCGAGCTGCTGGATCTTTCGTGTGACGGTCGGGGTGTCGACGTCGAGCATCTCGGCCAGCGCCGTCACCCGGAGGGCATCGCCGTGGACGTAGAGCTTGTACAGGGCCGCCGCACCGGCCCGGTCGAGGCGTACCCCGGCCGACTGCAGCAGGCGCTCGTGCATGCGCACCTGGCTGATGGACCGGGCGACGACCTGCAGACTGGCCTGGATCTGGTCGACGGCCCCGTCGGTCGCAGGCGTCGCCGGTGGCACCGTACTTGCTTGCGGCATGTAACTATTCTGCCACGTGGCACCCCTGCATTCAAAGCAACCCAGGAACAACGTCGGCCCCGCCAACCGGGGGGCCGTCGACACCGACCGGTCGAGTGGGCCCGGGCGCGGTCGGTCAGCGTCGGAAACCAAGGCAGACGAGGGAGGGGTGGGGAAGGGACAGAAGGGGGTGTCGAGGAGAAGACGGCCCCGGGGCCCGGAGCCACCGGCATCCTGACAGAGGGCCGAACGGCCCTCCGCAACCGTCGGGCCCCCTGCGCCCCGTCTGAGAATCGCGAAGCGGTGGGTCGTACCCGCACCGAAGCTCGTTCAGGGTTGCCCCCTCTTCGACCTTACGATGGGCGCCTCGGGGGGCCCAGAGCCAAAAGTGGGTCCTCGAAGGGGCCGAATGACCCCTGAGATCCCGAGATGCCCGGCGATCGCCGGCCGTGGGAGTAGGTGCTTCGGCGTTTTTCGATAGAATGACTGGGAGCCGTCACCCCGGGACCCGTTTGGGGACCGTTTCCCCGGTCCGTACCCGGCGTGACCTGCTCGGAAGTCCCAACTGAAACCAACACAGAAACGAGCAACCAGGACGATCGGGAGGGGCCGGTGGTCCAGAACACACTTGATCGAGCCGAGCGCGCAGATGCTGTGCTTCGCGTGACCGCAGTATCGGGTGCGATCTTCGTCGCCGCGACAAGGAAGCCGCAGTGACGGTCCCACTCCCCCCGGGGCCGGCCGAGAAAAGACAGGACGGTGCGCCCACATCCGGGCGCCGAATCGCCGGCGTGATGCGACGGTGACCAGAAGGAGACCTCGATGGCGATGAAGCGTGGGGATGGCGATGACGCCGACCTCGTCAAGCTCTACCTGAGGGACATCGGGCGGTATCCGCTACTCACGAAGGACGATGAGGCTCGATTGGCCCAAGCCATCGAAGCGGGCCACGAGGCCGCCGCCGCGCTCGCCGATCCGAACACCAAGCCCACCCCGGCCAAGAAGCGCGAGCTGAAGCGCATCCAGTGCGCCGCCGCCGCGGCCCAGCAGACCTTCGTGTCATCCAACCTCCGGCTGGTGGTGTCCATCGCCAAGAAGTACCAGGCTTCGGGTCTCCCGCTCCTCGACCTGGTCCAGGAAGGGAACCTGGGTCTCATCCACGCCGTGGAGAAGTTCGACTGGCGCAAAGGCTTCAAATTCTCGACCTACGCCACGTGGTGGATCCGCCAGGCCATCACCCGGGGAATCGCCAACACCGGGCGTACCATCCGACTTCCGGTCCACGCCGGCGACATGTTGAGCGCGGTGCAAAAGGCCCAGGGCTTCTTGGAGTCGAAGCTGGGCCGCCAGCCCACGGTCGACGAGTTGGCGCTCGAGACCACGCTGTCGTACGAGACGTTGACCGACGTCCTGCGCTGGCGCTCAGAGCCTCTCTCGCTGTCCGAGCCCCTGCGCGAAGACGGAGATGCGGACCTCGGTGACGTGGTGGCCGACGTCAACGCCACATCCCCGTTCGACCACGCCGCCGAGGCACTGCTCGTCGACGAGATCAACGAGCTCCTGGCTCCGCTCGACGATCGCGAGGCCAGCATCCTACGCTTGCGCTTCGGACTCGATCGAGGCGAGCCGCGCACCCTGGAAGAGGTTGGCCAGCACTTCAACCTGACCCGGGAGCGGATCCGCCAGATCGAGGCCAGGGCCATGTCGAAGCTCCGCCACCCCTCCTCGGACACCGGTGCGCGCGACCTCCTGACCGGCTAGAACTTCGGTCGACCCACCGCTTGCGTCATCGGGCGGTGCGACTCGACCGCCGCTTCGGCTGAGTCGGGATCCGGGCCCAAGGGAGGCCTCGCCATGTCGCTGCGTATCCGCCACGCCACCAGCCCGGCCAAGCCAGGGCCTTCTCGAGACCGGCCGCCGGCTCCGGCCCCCCCTCCTCCGCCGCGGTGGCGGGCATGGCTCCTCCCGATCGGCCTGGCGGCCACGATCCTCCTTCTCTTCGCGCCGCACACGTCGACCACACCTACGCACAACTACACCTACACGAAGTTCCTCTCCGAGGTGAGCGCCAAGAACGTCCGCACGGCCTCGATCAACCCCACCGGCGCCATCACCGGAGCTCTCAAGAAGGGCGGCAACTACACCAGCCAGATCCCGGTGGCCATCAACGACACCTCCCTCGCTCCCACGTTGAAGTCGCACGGGGTCACCGTCACGGGTGTGGGCTCGTCGTCGAGCCTCCTCGACGACCTGTTGTCGTTCTTACCCTTCTTGTTCCTGATCGGGGTGTTCTTGTGGGTGGGCCGCAGCTCGCGCAAGCAGTTGGCCGGCGGCATCATGGGCATCGGCGGATCGAAGGCCAAGGTCTACGACGAGTCTCGACCGTCGACCCGATTCGCCGATGTGGCCGGCTACGAGGGGGCCAAGCGCGAAGTGGTGGAAGTCGTGGACTTCTTGAAGAATCCGGACCGCTACACCCGGGCCGGCGCGGTGGGCCCGCGCGGCGTTCTCATGGTGGGCCCCCCCGGCACGGGCAAGACCCTCATGGCCAGAGCCGTCGCGGGGGAAGCCGAGGTCCCCTTCCTGGCCCTCACCGGGTCGAGCTTCGTAGAGCTGTTCGTCGGGGTGGGGGCGTCCCGGGTACGCGACCTCTTCGCGGACGCCCGCAAGCGAGCCCCGGCGATCATCTTCATCGACGAGATCGACGCCATCGGCCAGCGCCGAGGCGGGTCGATCGTGTCCAACGACGAGCGCGAGCAGACCCTCAACCAGCTCCTGGCCGAGATGGACGGCTTCGAACCTGGGACCGGCATCGTGGTGATGGCGGCCACGAACCGCCCCGAAGTCCTGGACCCGGCGCTGCTGCGCCCGGGGCGTTTCGACCGCGAGGTGGAGATCCCGCTTCCCAACCAGGCGGAGCGAGCCGCCATATTGGCCGTCCATGTGAAGGGCAAGCACCTCGCCCAGGACGTCGACCTCAGGGCCGTGGCCCGGGGCACGCCGGGATTCTCGGGAGCTGATCTCGCCAACCTCATCAACGAAGCCGCCATCGTGGCGGTGCGACACGACCGGGACGTCATTTCCCCCCAGGACATCGACGAAGCCCGGGACCGCATCATCCTGGGCCGGCGCGACGGGTCGAACGCCCTTCTCCCCGTGGAGAAGCACGCCGTGGCCGTGCACGAGTCGGGCCATGCGCTGGTGGCACTGCTCTCCGAGCACGCGGATCCGGTCGCCAAGGTCACGATCCTGCCCTCGGGTCGGGCCTTGGGGGTGACCGAGCAGCTTCCGGTGGACGAGCGCCACCTCTACGCCGAGAGCTACCTCCACGATTCGCTCGCCGTCCGAATGGGGGGACGCGCCGCGGAGGTCCTAGTGCTGGGCGAAGCGTCCACCGGAGCGGCGAACGACCTAGCGGGGGCGACCGACCTCGCCACCCGGATGGTGCGGGAATGGGGGCTCTCGAGCCGACTCGGCCCCATCGGCTACGGATCGGACGCGCCCCAATACATCGGGGGCTCTCCCCTGGGCCAGACCCGTCCCTACGCAGAGGCCACGCAACGGGCCATCGACGAAGAGGTGAGCCGCCTGCTCGTCGAAGCCGAAGAGCGGGCCCGCACGCTGCTGACCGAGAACCGCGACGCGCTGGACTCGGTCGTCGGGGTCCTGCTCGAGAAAGAGACCATCAGCGGCAACGAGCTCACCGACGCAGTCAGGGCCGCACGCTCCCCCCGTCCCGACACGGCCCCCCAACCCGATACCGCACCCCGGCCGGCCTGAGGCCGACGGGGTCGGCGGCGGCTCCTCGGCTACGTCACTTCCCGGGTTGGTCCCCCCCACCCGCCACAGAGGTCCGGTCCGGCTCGGCGAGCAACGCCGGCGACGGTGTCGCCCCGCCCACCGCCGTCTTCTCTCGGGCCAAGAAGGCGCCCAACTCCTGGATGGTGCTCATGAGCGGCGCGGGGAACACCACGGTCGTGTTCTTGTCCACTCCGATCTCCACCAACGTCTGGAGGTTCCGAAGCTGCAGAGCCAAGGGGTGCGCCATCATCGTGTCGGAAGCTTCGCCCAGCGCGGCGGCGGCCAACGACTCCCCTTCGGCCGCGATGATCTTGGCCCGCTTCTCTCGCTCTGCTTCGGCCTGGCGCGCCATGGCCCGTTTCATGCTGTCGGGGAGCTGGATGTCCTTCAGCTCAACCAGCGTGACCACCACACCCCAGTCCTCGGTCTGCACGTCGAGGATCTCCCGGATGTTCACGTTGATGCGGTCCGTCTCTGACAGCGTCTCGTCCAGCGTGTGTTGGCCGACGACCTTTCGCAGCGTCGTCTGCGCGATCTGGTCGATGGCGGCCACCACACTCTCGATAGCGATGACCGACTTGGTGGCATCGACCACCTTGTAGTAGGCGACGGCGGACACGTCGACGCTCACGTTGTCACGGGTGATGATGCCCTGGGACTGGATCGGCATGGTCACGATCCTCAGGGACACCCGGCGCAGGACGTCGATGATGGGGATGATGCGGGCTAGCCCGGGCTTCTTGACTCCCCGTACCTTGCCCAACCGGAAGAGCACACCCTCTTCGTACTGTTGCACGACGCGCAGTGACATCGCCAGGAAGATCAAGGCGAGCACTGCAATGATGACGACAACGGCGACCAACGCGGCCATTCTGAACTCCTTCACGTCGCGTGACTCGGGGCGCGACCGGGGTCCAGGGGCGACGCGGGCGGAGCCTGACGGGGTCCGAGCCAGAATCCGGCACGGCGGTGATCACACCGCAATGCACAGGCGATTCTACACGGGGGACGAATCCGTCCGTCGTCGGTCAGAGACAACAACGTCAGAGTTGGCTCTTAGACTCGCCCCATGCCCGGCAGCGATACGCCCCTCGTCGTCGGTTTCGACTTGGACATGACGCTGATCGATCCGAGGCGCGGGGTCCGATCGGCACTCGGTTCCTTGGGCGCCGAGAGTGGAGTCGCCATCGATGTGGAGCACGTCGTCGCGACACTCGGGCCCCCGCTCGAGACCGCCCTGTCCCCGTGGTTCGAAGGTGACGCGCTCGAACAGGCCTGCTGGCGTTACCGCGAGCTGCACGGATCGATCATCCTGGAGGAAACCGACCCGATGCCCGGGGCGCTCGACGCCGTTGGCGCCGTTCGCGACCTCGGCGGGAAAGTGCTCGTCGTCACGGCCAAGTACGAGCCGCACGCACGCGCCAGCCTGGTGGCGGTCGGCATCGAGGTCGACGCAGTCATCGGGTGGAAGTACGGCGCCGCCAAGGGCGACGTCCTGCGCGACCAAGACGCGCAGCTCTACGTGGGCGATCACCCTGCCGACGTCCTTGCCGCCCAGGTGGGCGGATCGCTCTGCGTGGCCGTGGCTACGGGCGGCACCACGCAATCCGCCTTGCGCGACGCCGGTGCCGAGGTCGTGCTGTCCAGCCTGCTCGATTTCCCGGCATGGCTGGAACACTGGGTCGCCTCTGGAACACAGCTGACATCTGAGTCGGGATAGCCGACGGCGCCCCATCGGCTGCCGCGAGTGGGATCGGCGGTGGCTAAATTGCGGGGCATGGATGACACGGTCACCACCACGGACACTTCCAGCGGGGAGTCGGTGTTCTCACCCGACGACGACCTCTCCACGTTGTGGATGAAGGCGTACCAAGGCGAGGTATCGGGAGAAACACTCTTCGGGCGCCTGGCAGAGCGAGTCGACGAGCCGGATCACCGGCGCAAGCTCGACGTCTTACGGCTGTTGGAGGCCCGAACCAGGAGCGCCCTCGTTCCGGCCATGGAGCACATCGGCCTCTCGATCGATCCTGACCCGGATGTCGAACGCGACGCTGAGACCCTCGCCGATGCAGCCGCATCACTGCCCTGGTCGGATCTGTTGGCCGCCTTCGAACCGATTACCACGCAGTTCATCGAGCTCTACAAGCGCATCGGTGAGCTGGCCCGAGATGAAGACCAAGCCGTCGCCGGGCTGCTCGTGGCGCACGAGGAGGCATTGCGGGAGTTCGCCCGGCGAGAGCTATCGGGCCACAGCGAGGACTCCTTGAGCTTGATCAACGCGCTCCCCCACATGCGCTGACTCGTCTCGCACTCTGTGGACCGGGTACCCCGGGACAACGCTGACGCGGCAAAGGAGCCGACACCCAAGGGGGCCCTATAGGTGCCGACTCCTCCACCTCACCGAGGTCAGACGAGGACAAGGAGCGAACCTCGTCTGTCCTCTGGGCGAACCGTCAGGTCGGCCGGAACGGTCGGAGTGCCCATCGTGTGATCGCCAGCGACACGCCAAGCTGTCGGATCAGGTTTCGCATGCTGCCCACGTTCTCCTTCCCGTCTATGGAACTGCCGGTACTTCGAAGGATACGGATGGGACGTGAACAGCAGGGGTCCGCGATATGACGGCTGCGTGAACGAGGATGCACGGTCGTGGGGCTGCGAGAACGTACCGGGGGACGCTCTCCCTAACGGGCGGGGCTACCTGTTGACGCGGTCCTTCGCCCCCGCGATGCGCATGATGCGGGCTTGGGTGTCGAGCCACTGGCCCGTGCGGGCCAGCTCGCGTTCACGTGGGGCGTGATCGCCATCGGGCCCATCGGTGATGACACCACATCGACGGCACACAGACATCCGTCCGTTGGTCTCGGGGCGGTGATGCTCGTCGAGGCGGTTTCCCATTTCCTGCTGTTCAGATGAAGCCATGGTTTCTCCCGGTTCCTGCGCCGTCGCCGACACTGAACCAAAGGACCGCGACTCGCTCGAGGTGGGCGGGCCCGTCCCGACCCCCACCTTAGGGCGTGGAGGCTGCCTACAGCCCCGATCCCCCTTCGCCGCGGCCGACCTGTGCAGGCTCGGAGCATCGATCGTCACCCGGGACGGTGGCCACACCGAGCACGTTTCGGCCATCTTCCTAGGCTCTGACATGGTCGTCGCCATGGGCCATACTGGGCACGAGGAGGCGGGCGAGTGACAGTCATCATCGACTCGGACCAGCACCTATACGAGAGCCGGACACTGTGGGCGGAGCACATCGATCCCGCCCTCAGAGACGAGGCGCTCGCCATCGTCGATGACGAGTTCGGGTACCCCTGGCTCACATGGCGGGGAAAGCGGCTCGACGTGGCGGACGTGCAGATTCCCGGTGACACCGCCATCTTGGGACGACATCGGCAGCGGCGCCGCGATCAGCTCCCGCCGGAGTACGACTACGATCAGACACTCCCCGCCCACTACTGGGACCCGTCCGCCCGGGCCAAGCATCTCGACGTCATGGGCCTCGACGAGGCCGTGGTGTTCCCGAATTTCGGATTGTTGTGGGAGCGTCGGCTCTCGCAGTCACTACCTGCGCTGACAGGAAACATGGCCGCTTGGAACCGCTGGTGTGGGACGGTGGTGGCAGACGGCAACGGACGGCTCCATCCCGTCGCGCACCTGACCATGCGGGACCCCGATTGGATAGAGACCCAACTCGCCCAGCTTTCCGCCGTCGGCGTCCGTCTCGCCATGATCGCGCCGGCGGCCATCGACGGACGCCCCCTGTCTCATCCCGCCCACGACCGCATGTGGGCGGCCTTCGTCCATCACGGGATCACCCCGGTGTTCCACGTGGCGGACCAACCCCGCGTCCTCGACGAAGCCTTCTACACCGATCCCGATGACAGCTTCGTGCCCGTGATCGAATCGATCTTCTTGTGGGTGCAACCGGCCATCGCCGTCACCGACCTCATCGTCAACGGGGTCCTGGCACGGCATCCGGAACTGCGCATCGGGATCGTGGAGCTCTCTTCAATTTGGGTGCCCCAGTATTTGATGATGCTCGACGGCGGCTGGGATTTCACGACCGCGCTCAACGGACGACCGCTGGCGCCGCTCGAGCTCAGGCCGAGCGAGTACTTCCACCGCCAGGTGCGCGTCGCATCCTTCTCGTACGAACAGCCCGCCCGGCTCACGGCCAAATCCGGCGATCTGTTCATGTGCTGCAGCGACTTCCCCCACTCCGAGGGAACTGCCACCCCCATCGAGGACTACGCGCGCATCGGCTGCCTACCCGAGCAGGCGGCCGGTCTGTTCCACAGCAACGTCGCCACCCTGCTGGCGAACTGATCGCCGCACCGCGCCACGCCGGCGCCCATCTCGCTCGCGCTCTGCCCCAGGCTCCGTCCGGCCACGACCGCGGGGCCAGCAGGGCCGGGACGACGGGGGGAAGCGGGTTGATCCACCGACCCGTGCCCCCTGCCTGTTCTGGTGGCAAAGCACGGTCGTCAGGGCCGGAGCAGACGGCACCGGTCCGGATTACGGTGCAACCCGCATGCCCGAGCGGATCGATGCTGATGTGTGCGTGGTGGGCGCCGGGTACGCCGGGCTCTCGGCGGCTTTGCGGCTGCACCAGAACGGCAAGTCGGTCGTCGTCCTCGAAGCCCGCGACCGTGTGGGAGGCCGGATCTGGACGGAGCACCTGCCCGACGGCACACCGGTGGACAGAGGAGGCGCGTGGCTGGCCCCGAAACACGAGGCTGTCTTCGGGCTGGCCCGAGACTTCGGCGTGGCCACCTACAAGACCTGGGTGAAAGGAGCACACCTCCTCGTCGACGAGGGTCGGATGCTGCGTTACCGAGGGCTGATCCCGAAGATCAGCCCCCTCGCTGTTCTCTCCATCGTTCTGGCTCAGGCACGGCTCGACTGGACCGCCAAACGCGTCCCGATCGACGCCCCATGGACGGCGAAGCGGGCGTCGGAATATGACGCACGCTCGGTGGCCTGGTGGTTCGAGCGCAGCGGGGTCCGAACGGCCTTGGCGCGTGACCTGTTCGACATGGCCGTGCGCGGCCTGTTCACGGGGAGCCTCGACGACACGTCGTACCTCCATCTCCTCTTCCTCGTCCGGGCACACGGAAGCATCAACACGCTCTTCTCGATCAAAGGTGGCTCGCAAGAGAACATGATCGAAGGTGGGGCGGGGTTGATCGCGACACGGATCGCCGATTCATTGGGCGATGCCGTCCGCCTGGCCACACCCGTTCGCTCCATCACACAGCTCGAGGACCACGTCGAGGTAGCAGGGTCTGACGTCACGGTGTCGGCTCGCCACGCGGTGGTGTGCATCCCTCCGGTGCTCACCCTGGACATCACCTTCGACCCCGTGCTCCCTGATGACCGACGAGCCCTGTACACGAGCGCGATCGCGGGCCCCGAATCGAAGACGCTCGTGGTGTACGACGAACCGTTCTGGAGGGGCGACGGCTTCAGTGGCCAGAGTGCGGGGCCCGGTTCCGCCTCCGAGGTGACACTCGATGCCTCACCCTCGTCAGGGACACCGGGTGTCATAGCGTCGTTCACATTCGGTCGGGTGGCTGAGCGCGTGGGCCAGCTCGACCCGGGCGAGAGGCGGCGCGCCGTTCTCGACGCGCTGGCGGCCCGATTCGGCCCGCGAGCGGGATCGCCCGTCGAGTTCATCGAGACGGCGTGGTGGACCGAGCCGTGGACCCGTGGGTGCTCGATGGCGCACTTCCCTCCCGGGGTCCTCACCCGGTACGGACCGCTTCTGCGCGCGCCCTTCGGCCGGGTGCACTGGGCGGGCACCGAGACCTCGACCCGGTCGCACGGGGCCATCGACGGGGCCGTCCTGTCGGGGCAGCGAGCTGCGGCCGAAATCCTGGATCGCGCCTAGAAAACCGCTGCTCATCCAGGTCGGATCGGCGACCGGTTCCGAGATCCACCGCCGTCGTGGACCCCGTGGCAGATACCCGTGCCAACACGTCATGCTACGATGACATCCCGCTGGTCATCCCGAGTTTTTCTGGTTCGCGTCCTTCGGAAGACGGACCCACTGGGGGGTGCGGGGGCAGCTGTGCGACGGGGCGTAGGGACCACCCGCCAAGGTCCCTACGCCCCTGTCGCGCTCCGGGAACGATCACATGGCCTTGTCCTCGGACACACCAGCCGACATGAAGGACCGGACCTGCGCCAGGCCGACATCACCCGACGTGGGAGCCGCCAGACCGTGTGACCTTGGGGGGCCTGACCTGGCGGTTCCCGCGTCGCTCTGAGCAGCCCGTGATGAAGGCCTCTCAAGCTTCCTGACGCGCAAATCATGACCTGGACCATGCTCCGGGTGCCATCGTCAACTCTGACGAGCACCAACGTCTGACGCGACGGCACGTCGGACTGACAGCCCGCCGGCAAGCTCAGCCACGCTGCGGCGATCGTCGGACCAACCGACAACCGACTCACGACGGGTTGTGATCCACACAAGACGGGACTTGGCTCTGGGCTCGTCGCCCGGCCTCACTGACCCTGGCAGCCGCGGATCGCCTGGTGCTCGAGCTTGGCCAGTTCGACGTCGCCCGCTTTGGTGGGATGGATCCCATCCGATTGGAGCCACTGGGACTTGCGAAACTCGATGTCGCCCCAGTCGATGGAATGGAAGTTGGAGTGGGTGGCGACGGCGTCGGCAATGGCCCCGTTGATCCCGGTCGCGATGGAGCCGAGCCGGGGGTTGACGGTCAGGAACACAACACAACGTTGGTTCTGCAGAGCAGCTGCCTCGTTTGCGAAGTCGGTAGCCCAATTCGGGTTCGAAGGCTCGGGCAAGGCGTCGTTCGTCCCGAGCTCGATCACCCAATCCCGGGGTTGGCCGTCGCTGGCGAGCTGTTCGATCTTCTGCAAATGCTCGGCCATGGTCGTTTTGTCGACCGCGTCGATGTAGAGGTTGTAGTGGCGTAGGGCGTGCGCCAGGTCGGTCCTGGCAAGGTAGGTGATCGAATCACCGACGATCGCCACATTGCCGGCCGGATTGGGAACGTCAAGACTCGTGGCCGGAGGACTCGTCACCCCTGGACCTGTCACCGCTGGACTCGAGGTAACCGTGGTCAACGGTGTCGTAGTAATTCCTGATCCGAGAGGCGATGTTGTGGCTTCCACCGGAGTCGTGACCACACTGGTATCTGAGGGCAAAGCCGTTGCAGGAGCCGTCTGATTTGTGGAGACACGGGTCGTTCCCGTGTTGCTGAGTTCCACCGCCGCCACGATGCCCAGAATGAGGACGACGACTGCGACTGACGCTGCGATCAGCTTGGTGCGTGAGTCGATCGACTTCTTCTCGGCGCCGGAAGGTGGTGCAGTTGGAGTCGCGGCGGGCTCGGGCTCGGGCTGGGGCTCAACCGTGAAAGGAGTGACGACATCGGAAAGGCGTGTCCAGGCCACTCCGTTCCAAAAGCGCCGTTGTCCCGTCTTCCGGTCCCGATACCATCCAGCCTTGCGCGTGGTCGGCTGCACGGGAGAAGACTCCCCCGACAATCCCTCCTCGGTCATCGGGACCGCCGTCGGACGAGTCGCCTTGCCAGCCTGCAATAGCCATGCGCCGCGTTACACCCACGTACACCATTGTCCAGGAACCTACGATGCGCCGCGGCCTGCTCAAGACCCCTTGGTAGGGCCGAAGAAGGGTCAGGACACCAGCCGCCTTGGTCCATCGTGCCCCCGCCAGTTCGAAGAGCCGCTTCGAAACACAACTCGACTCGCACAAGAAATGTACTCACATTTTCTATGCGCCGAAAGAGCCCTCGACGTCCTTGGGTCTCGGTGCACCGGCCAGGGTGCTGGACTTGCTGATGGGTTCGGCGGTGCCGATGGTCCCCTTGGATGCCCATTGCGACCCGTACGGACATAACTGAGGGCAACGGCCGACATTCATCGTTCCGCCCGATGCGCCGATTCGCGCCGTGTGGACGGTGCGCCCTGCTGGCCCGACCGGCTGCTTCTGCCGTCCCCGATTTCGATCCATTCGATGTCAACCTCACCGGCCCGTGTTCCGTGAGAGGGTCATGCATTGGGCGGTGGCACGATGAGCTTTTCGCCGCGACTGCATTCCCGGCGATGGCGGGTCCCGCTCCTGGTACCGGCATGCATCGGCGTTGCCGTGCTGGCGATCATGGTGGTGGTGTCGATGCCCAGGAGCGGTCCACGCCCATCAGACCCGAGCACGGTCGCTCGTCGCATTGCGGAGGCACCTCCCGACGAGGTGGTGACGACCACGACGGACGCGGAACTACGACTTCTCCCGCTCCTTCCCGGTACCGCCGCCTCACCTCTGCGCGTCCTCGAAATCGGTGATTCGCTCGGCATCGACCTCGGGGATCAGCTCCAGGCCCGGCTCGACGCCGGAGGATCGGCGCTCACCACGATGGCCTCGGTGGGTGACTCTGGGCTCTCGAATGTCACGTACGTCAACTGGCCGGCGCACCTTGCCAGCCTGTTGGCCACGGATCGCCCCCAGATCGTCGTGGTATTCATCGGTGCCAACGACGACCAGGGCATCGACGTCAACGGTGTCGCAAGCGCACCAGGCACGCTGGCCTGGGTTGCCGGCTATGCGCACAGGGTCGACGAGATGTTGACAGAAGCCGCCGGCGCCGGAGCCCGGGTCGTGTGGGTCGGGATGCCCCCGATGGAGAATCCCGATCTCAACATCGCCGTGCAACGGGAGGACGTGATCTACCAGCGCGAGACAGAGACGTTCGCGGGGACACTGTACGTGCCGTCCACTGGCGTGCTCGGGAACACATCGGGTCTCTACGAGGCCACTGGTGCGGACGTGTCAGGACAGCAGGTGGCATTGCGGACCGCCGACGGCGTGCACCTCACTCCCGCCGGCGCCGACGCGCTGGCGCGCACGGTGATCGACGCCATGGACCATCGTTGGCGTCTTTCCGTTTCAGCGCCCACGCTGTATGGGTCGACGGCGACGGGCTAGTTCGAAGCCCCGGCTCTCGGCATGTTCGGGGAGCCCTTCATCCCGTCGGGGTTTGCTCCAATCGCTGTCCCGCCAACGGCCTTGCCACCGACCACCTCGGGTGCTGGATCCCGATCCGAGCCTCACGTGGCACTGTCCATCACGTGCGCGGCTGTGGAGTTCGGCAAGACTGCCATCAATGGCGTTTGGTCAACAGTCAGGTCCGCCCGCCTCGGCGAGCCAGGTGCGGGAGCTGCTGACCCTGCTCAACAACGCAGGCCACGCGAGCTTTCGCGAGGCGCGCGGCCCCATGGGGTTCTCGCAGCGTCAGGGTTCGGGCAAGTTCACTCGCGACGAGGCAACCGCGTTGATCAATCAGATGCAAGACGAAGAGTTCGGTGGGACGGCCGCTGCTGCCATCCCGTCATCTCGTTCGTCCGCGACAGAGCAGTTGATGCGTCGGATGCCTTCTGAACAGCTTGCCGGTGAGCTTCAGCGTCGGGGTTGGACCGTCACCAAACCCTGATCGGGATGGGCCGAGCCCGAGCCCAGTCGGAACAAGTACCCGGCCCAGTGCCACTCCCTCCTTGACGTCGCGCCCTACAGTGCAGCGGGAATCGTTGGCACAGAGCCCGGGAGGTGCGTCTTGCTCCGTTGGGAGAGCGGTGAGGGAACCCGTCGTGAGGCGCGTGGCAGTGAGATGTGGTTCAAAGCCACGGCCGCAGACACACAGGGGCGATTCTCCTTGATGGAACGGGGGTTGCCTCCTGGTGGACGGATGCCTCCGCCCCACAGCCATATCGGGAACGAGGAGGCGTATTTCGTCCTGGACGGGATCGTGGAGTTTCGCGTCGCCGACGACGTGTTCCGGGGTTCGCACGGAACGTTTGTGTTGGTGACGGCGGGCGAGGCGCACACCTTTGGGAACACGAGCGAAGAGCCCGCTCGGCTCCTCGTCCTTCACGCCCCCGCGCTCGATGGCTACTTCGAGGACTTGGAACGCCTGTGGGCCTCACCCGAGCCGCCGGAACGCGAGTCGGAGCTGGCTCTCATGCGGCGACACGGCATGGAGCCGGCCTGAGGTCGCTCGCAGAGCTAGAAACCTCAGTGCGAGGCCCATCCACACGGTTGAGCGTATGCAGCCGGGACCTAGGGCTCGATGACGTCACCGAAGGCGTCGCAATCTGGGTTCTCACACACGAACACCGAGTCGATGACATGAGAGAGATCTGCCGGAAGAGCGGTGACACCGCAGTGCGGGCAGATGGGGGCACGTCCTACGTCAGCGTCAGGGTCTTGGCCCACAGGCGATCAGTGTAGGCGGGCCGAAGCCGGCCACTTCGGGGCTACTATTTGCGCGACGGGAGCCGTGCTCGCAGTTGATCCTTCATGCGGCAATGAGAATGCGACGTCCCTACACGGTCGGCTGCTATCACGGGACTCCGATCTGAATCGAGCTAGCGACGCGACCCGAGGCGGTCCTGGAAAGCGTTCAGCTCACACCGACGCCGTTGTCAGTCGGCGACGCTGACCGAGAAGACGTTTACGCTGACGCTCTGACGCACCACCCCACACTCCTTCACCGATCCTGTTGCCCAGGGCATACTCCAGACAAGGGGCCCTGACGGCGCACTCGGCACAGACACGCTGCGCTGCCTGCACACCGACCCCGTCGCTAGGAAAGAACACCGCCGGGTCCATGTCCTTGCAATTTGCTAGACGCATCCAGTCGGCACCCATCACACTCTCCTGAACGGCACTGGGCCATTCGGCCCGCGGACCCAATTGGAGGGCGCGATCCTTTGAAGTCTCCGTGAGGTATCTGTGTGAATCCTGTGAGGTAACCAGGACGCCACCAGTGAATCGGTTGGGACCTCTCTCTCCCCGTCAAGGCCCCGAGAGGACTGCCCTCATGGACTCACCAGCGGTCCGTACGAAGTCGGAGAGCGACGAGCGCACAGGCGCGATCCGCTCCGCCGGCCGCATACGTCTCGGGCTGAGCCCGAAGCACAGAGCTTCGTGCAGTCCTCGGTGGTCAAAGCCCGACCCCGTCCCCCGCCACGCGGGGCCCTTGAGGCACGCGATTCTCGAAGTTGCCACTTGCATTACCTGTCCCCGATAGGGCGTTGCCCCCCGTGCCACCCCATCGGGGGCAGGACAACTGCGAGCGTGACAGACGACGGTCGGGACGAATAGAGGACTACGGCACAATGGTCTCCGCCCGGCAATACCAGGGCGGGGTCAGTCGTCGATCTGACTGAGCGTGAGAACCCTCACCTGTCTGACTCTTCCGCCTCGGCCGCGAGTCGCGATGCGAGCTGTCGTGAGATCCCGAGCACCCGCCCGACCTCGCTGATCGACGCGCCTTCCTCCTTGCCAAGTGCGAACAATGCCAGTCGAAGTTGGTGGCGGGCTGCCTCAAACTCTTCGATGGCCTCGGTCACCTGCTGGCGTTCCGAGGGAATACTCGTGCCTGAGGAGGCTGCGATCCCCGCCACACCCTCTTCAAGGCGCGTGCCAATTCTGCTCATCGTCCGCTCGTAGTCGACAAGTTGCTCGCGTAGGTGTGTGGAGCATTCAACGAGACCCGATATCCGCTCCACCAAACGCTGTCTCTTCGAGGACATTGCCGACCTTTCGGAAGGGCGCGCCATCAAGAATCCAGGATCGCCTGACTGTCGAGAGGATGTCAACACCTGTTGACATCGGGAGCATTGCCGGCCCTAACATGGGCAGCCGGCAGGTCACTGGCAACGCTGCAGGAGTGACCCCCGACGGTCCGAGGGAGTTGTGGTGGACGAGGTTCAGGGGTCTTTCCCCCCTTCGCTGGCTCAGGAGCAGCAGCAACTCACTCGCGCCCGCATTAGAGATGCTGCCATGGAGGTTGTGGCCCGACGAGGATTCGATGCCACTGTGGCCGAGATCGCCGACATATCAGGTGTGAGCGCCCGTACCATCTTCCGCCACTACGCGAGCCACGACCAGTTGATCCTTTCCACCGTCACGGACATGTTCGAGGAGTGTGGACGCGGACCGGTCGAAGGGATACCTCGGTCAAAAGAGGACCTCGACGGCTGGCTCGAGGGCATTGCGCGGACGATCCACACGAGAAACGCCGAGATCATCGGGGACGCATTCTGGGATATCCACGCCCCACGCCATAACGCATCTGGCATCTTCGTCGAGTTGGACGCCTATCGACGCGAGTACCGAACTCGGGGAGTCAAATATCTCACCACCCGGGCGTGGCATGCCTCCGGAGCGACTGGTGATCCGCCGGACGATTTGGTCCTTGCCTTCGCTCTGAACTTCTCGGCCTTCACGACACAAGCCCTCATGGTCGACTTTGAACAGACGCCGGCCGAAATCGGGAGGCTGACGGCCGACCTCTTGAAGGCACTTCTCAAACGGGCGGTCGCCGCGGCCCCGCTCAGATGATGCCGGAGCCGCGAGGCGCTCGGCGGCGCCCTGTCAGGTCAACCTCGACGGCGACTACCCGCCAGGTAATTGTGCACCGGGAAGACCCGAATCTCGGGAGGGTCCACCACGCCCACCTCTCGGGAGATCGGGCCCAGCTTGTCCCGTGCGAACTCCTCGAACGCCTCTTGTGACTCCCAGACGTCAACAACCCGGAAACCGTCGTCGGTCTTCATCACGCAGTGAAAGATCTCTTGTGGAGAAGCCGGCCCACCAGGCAAGAGTCCTATCGTCTCGTTGATCCGGTCGTACTGCTCGAGCGTCGCTCTCCGGAAGTCAAGCTGTACCGCAACTGCCATCGGTGTCTCCATGCCGTTGGCCTGGTTTGATCCAAATGCTACACACCCGACCGTAGTCGCGGAAGGGGATTCCTCATCGGGAGCAGCGACGCACCATTGCGATCGGCCCTGTGGGGCCCACCATGCTGCGCGTCCATGCCTGACGCTGGTGTCGCCCGGGTCCGGTGCACGGAGGTCCGCCCCCTTTCAGATCAAGATGCAGCGTACCGAGTCGCGACCGTACCGGGAGGGTTTTGAGCCCCGGGCACGGCATCGGGGTTGGCAACGCACACTTCGCCTTCGAGGCCATCGGGATCACGGAAGAACACGCTGAGGATCGGGCCGAAGTCAGTGACGAAGTCATCAGCCGCACCTCTCGCCATCAGGCGGTTGCGAATCTCGTCGAAGGCTTCTAAAGACGCAGCCTGCAAGCCGAGATGATCGATGCGACCCCGACCGAACATCGGAGTCTGCCGCTCGGCCTCTTGGTTGCCTACCACCTCGAACACGTTGAGCTCAGCGGCCTCACCCACACTGATAAACGTCAGACGGACATGCTCATTCTCCTGCTGCTGGCCATCTACCTCGGCATCGAACACGTCGCGGTAGAACGCGACGAGCCGGTCGGTGTCGGCCGTGAGCAGAGCAACATGATTGAACCCATTCAGCAACATGATCCTCCCTCCGAGGTCCCAATGTTAGAGCGAACCGCTGGTGACCACCCTGGCGGTTTCTGCACGGTCGGGTCGGGGGTGGATTTCGGCCGCCGCGGGCACGTCGGGGGTCGCAGTCACAAATCCCAGGAGCGGCTCCGGCCGCTGGACTCGAAGGACCGGCGCAAGGCACGTTCATCCTCTGAAGTGAAGGCACGGTAAGAACGATCCTCGCGAAAGCGGACATAGATCGGATCTCCGCCAACCAGGTCGGAGCGGAACTTCTCACGAACGAGCGTACGAGTAAGCACCTTATTGGTCGGAGTGGTGGGCAGCGAGCGACAGTGGCGGACGAAGCGCGGCCACCACTTGGAACTGAGGTCGGATTGCTCGAACAGCCATGCGGCGAATGCCCCGCCGTCGAATCTGATCCCGTCGCGCATCACGAGTGCCACCATGACCTGGTCGCCTGAATCGGGGTCGGGCACACCGTAGACCGACGCCATCATGACGTCAGGGTGACGCGCAACGATGGTCTCGATCGGAGCCGATGGGAAATTCTCCCCGTCCACTCGTAACCAGTCTGACGTCCGACCAGCGAAGTAGACCCAACCATCTTCGTCCACGTAGCCGAGGTCGCCACTCCAGTACCAGCCGTTGCGCGTCGTGCGCCGCATGGCTTCCTCGTTGCGGTAATACCCCTCGAATGGTCCAACACCAAGGGTATTGACGATCTCGCCCACACAAACCTCGACGTTGACGAGCCGCCCTTCGCCGTCAAAGCGCGCTCTCGGCGCCTCGATACCGGCGGGGTCGACGACAGCGATCCCCTCGCGCAAACGTCCTACCGAGCCACGGGGCGGGCCTCCCGATCGGTCCAGGGCGATAGCACCTTCTGTCGACCCGAACACGTCGACGATGGTGATACCGAAGCGCTTTGCAGCAGCTTCCACGACGTGGGGCGACCCTTCGTTCCCGAAGGCGATCCTCAGGGTGTTCTCGGCATCGTCGTCTCGCTCGGGTGTGGCCAGCAGGTAAGCCAACAGCTTGCCCGTGTAGTTGAACCAGGTAGCCCCGTAGTGCCGCACATCGGGGAGAAAATGAGACGCACTGAAACGGCGGGCCAGGGAGAGCGAAGCGCCCGCAACCAACGCCGGTGCCAGACCTGACATCAGCGAATTGGCGTGGAACAGAGGCATCGATGCGTACCCGACATCGTCGGGCCCAACGCTGAGCATCGTTGACATCCGCTGACCGGTCGTGAGCAGCCTGCGCTGGGTACAGCGCACGGCTTTTGGCGCGGCCGAGGTGCCTGATGTGAACAACAACGCCCACAGGACGTCCGGTTCACAGTCCACGTCACGAGCGAGTCCAGCATGGTCGGCGGCAGGGCGGCTCTCCCAGGCGAGATCGAGCTCGTGCTCCAGCGACGCACCCATCGACCTGGGCGGATCATCCTCGTCGGCAAAGCGCTCAGAGACAAAGATGCCGCCGGGCAATTCCAACCCCTCGATCGCGGTTCTCAGCAGTGCTTGGTGGCGAGGCTCCGTGATCAGAAGCTGCACATCGGTATGCGAGATGTCACGAGCCAGATGCTCGTCCCGCCGCGTGTGGTTGAGCCCCACCAGGACCGCTCCCTGAAGGCCTGCACCACAGAGCGCAAACACGTAGTCCGGGGTGTTGTCCATGAGCACCGCAACATGGGGAGGTCGACCTGGGTCGAGCCGAGCACGAAAAAGCGACGCGAATCGCTCGGCTTCGAAAAGAAGCTCTCTGTGAGTCCAGATCTGGTCGCCGAACCGGAGCGCAGCACGATTGGCGGAGCTCGCGCCGAGGCCGTTGCGCTTCAGAAGGTCGGCCACGTTCCGAGCGGGGAGGGACACCTCGCCGAGGGGCGGGGCGAGCACGACACGTTCGGCCACTTCAGGCGATTCCTGCCCGGGCCATGCGGTGTTGGGACCCGGCCCTTCCAAGCCCAGCCCCGCCCTGTCTCCCCGACACCCTCGCTCCGGTGGTCAGATCCGCTCCAAGATCGTCCCGGTCGCAAGACCGCCGCCGCAGCACATCGACACGAGCGCCAGGTTGCCGTCGCGGCGCTCGAGCTCGTGCAGGGCGGTCGTGATGAGCCGGCTCCCGGTCGCGCCGACAGGGTGGCCGAGCGCAATGGCACCACCGTTGACGTTCACTTTGTCCCAGTCGACGCCATGAACTTTTTGCCAGGAACAGACGACCGAGGCGAAGGCTTCGTTCACCTCGAAGACGTCGATGTCGCCAACAGTCACGCCGGCCTTGGCGAGAACCTTGGTGGTGGCGGCGATGGGCCCATCGAGCTGGTAGTAGGGGTCGGATCCCACGAGGACCTGCCCGATGGCCCGGGCCCGAGGTCGCAGACCCGCGTCGCTCGCTCTCTCCGCTGACATCCACAGGACGGCGGCGGCCCCATCGGAGATCTGCGAAGAGGTGCCGGCGGTATGAATGCCATTGGGAAGTACGGGCTTGAGAGCGGCCAGACCCGCTTCCGTCGTGTCACGAAGGCCTTGATCCCGGTCGACGACCCGGAGCTCACCGGAGTCTCCGTCAGGCCCTATCACTGGTGCCTCGACCGCAAAGACCTCACGTTCAAAGCGGCCCTCTGCCCAGGCCTGTGCCGCCTTGCGTTGCGACTCGAACCCAAGGGCATCGGCGTCCGAGCGGCTTACCGAGTACTTCTCGGCAATGCGCTCGGCCGCACCGAATTGGTCGGGTGTGTCCCACGGGAACTCACTCGGGAAAGGCCGTCCCGGGCCGTTGACGACATTCTGCCCCAGGCCGACTCTGCTCATTGCCTCGACCCCGCACGCGATGGCGACGTCCACGGCACCACTCGATATGAGACTCGCCACAAGGTGATTGGCCTGTTGGGAGGAACCGCACTGGCAATCGATCGTGGTTGCCGCGACCTCGTACGGGAGGCCCTGGCTGAGCCACGCGGTGCGAGTGATGTTGAACGACTGCTCACCGGCCTGGGTAACACATCCGCCGAAAATCTGTTCGACCTCGGAGGGATCGAACCCGGACCTCTTGATCAACTCGACCTGTGTTGCACCGAGCAACTCTGCTGCGTGCACTCCCGAAAGCGCCCCGTTGCGCTTGCCGATTGGGGTTCGGACTGCCTCAACGATCACCGGTTGTGTCATTTCATTCCCTCTGGCATGGCCTTGGACCAGGCTCGATGAGTGTCGAGCCTGGTCCAGTATAGGGTCTCGAATTCCGTCACACCCAGCAAACGATGCGTGCGCACGCGGGCTGTCCGGGAACCTCGATGCGCCAGCCACAACGCCATCGAGCCCAGTCCGAGCCAGCACCCGGGGCGGCGGCGAATCCAGCCTGGCCGGCGGCGATTCGGCATCTGAGCCTCTCGATAGCCGCTTCGTCGGGTATCCGACGACGGCGTAACATTGCCTGGGCGAAGACGCCGAGCGCGAGTGAGACAGGGCGCGTCGAGTGAAGGGGGGACGGGGAGCAGGCCTAGAGGTGACGCTCCCCTGACGACCAGTGACTGGCATCGATCTTCAGGGTGTCCTTGTCGGCGACGACGACGTCGTCGCGCGCTCGCGCTACACGAGCGCGCAGTTCGGGGCGCTGGAATTCGAGCGCCTTTGGTCACGCGTCTGGCAAGTCGCCTGCCGTGCGGAAGAAATAGCCGAGGTGGGAGATTTCTGTGAGTATCTGATGGGCGACCAGTCGATCCTGGTCGTGCGATCCGCTTCCGACGTTATCGGCGCGTATCACAACACGTGCCTGCACCGTGGAACGCGCCTCGCAGAAGGCACTGGGCACTTCGACGACGAATGCATCCGATGTCGCTACCACGCCTGGCGCTATGACCTCGACGGCAAGTTGATCGAAGTCGTTGACCCAGAGGAGTTCGCACCGATGCCTCAGGACCTCGGACTCGCTCAGGTGCGCGTCGACCAATGGGGTGGCTTTGTGTGGGTGTGCTTCGACTCCGCCGCACCACCGCTCCTCGAGTACCTTGACCCACTACCGACACTCTTGGCTCCGTACCATCTGGACCGGATGCGGATTCGGTCCTACCGCGCGACCGTACTGCCCGCCAACTGGAAGGTAGTTGTCGACGCATTCAACGAGGGGTACCACGTCCAGGGGACGCATCCGCAGATCCTGCCATGGACCGATGACGTCAGCCTCGCCTACGAGCCGTTGGGAATCCACTCGCATTACGGCCGTCTTCCCAGCGCTCGGCGGACACTGCGCCCGAGCCCGCGCCTCGGCCTTAGGGAAGACCAATACGACGAGGGTGAGATCCTGGCGTCGTTCGTCGCAGGCTTGGGCGGCCTGTTCTACGACGACGAGCAAGCACTCATCGACAAGATCCGTTCCTCGCCCGAGGACGGTGAGACAATGTTGAGCCGCTACCAGAAAGGTCGACGGGAGCTGTTGGCGACGCGGGGTGTCGCCGTCGAGCATTTTTCCGATGACCAGCTGACAAGTGCGGACGACGTGTTCTTCTTTCCCAACATGGTCGGGCCCATCTATCCGGGCACTGCCATCATTTTCCGGGTGCGGCCTAACGCGCTCGATCCGGACAGTTCGATAAAAGACACATGGTTCCTCGAATGGCCGCGTGAGGGCGAGGTCCGCCGTCGACCCCAGAGACAGTTCTACCCGGACTGGACCGAGCGCGACTGGGGCACTATCACCAACCAGGACTACGCCAACATGGAGCACGTGCAGATCGGCATGAAGTCTCGCGGAGGTCAAGGACTCCGCCTCAACCGTCGTCAGGAGAGCAACGTTCTGCACATGCACCGAATGATCGACCGCTACCTGACAGATTCCTGACCGACGCGCCTCGGCGCACACCTGGTTGGGCGTCTCCCCATTTTCAGAGATGGCACCGGCGATGCCGCCCGGTGGCGAGCGCGATCCGGAGCGAGTCCCCGCCCACCACATCTCCTTATTGGCTGTTGTCGGATCTGTCCCGACCCTTTGACCAGCATCGAGCACAGAAAGTCGTCGTCCTCGAAGGCGCGGTGCCAGTATTCGTCGGGAATCCCTGGTGGCGGCTCTTCGTCTGTCCACCACGTCGGAGCTTCTCGGAGAGGTCATGGCCAACGAACAGTCGTCCGTGGGAGGAAGCCAGAGTCGGTCGCGGGGTCGAGGCGCGCCGGGACCGCTCGCCGGGCTCCGCGTCATCGAACTCGCCGGCCTCGGCCCCGGCCCATTCTGTGCGATGGTGCTGGCCGACCTGGGGGCCGAGGTCATCCGCCTGGAGCGAGTCGGGATGCCGGCAGTTTCCGCCGGCTCCGTCGACCGTCGACAGGTACTGACGAGGGGACGCCAGGCATTGGGCGTGGACCTCAAGCACGAGCGAGGGATCGAGCTGGTGCTCCGGATGGTCGAACATGCCGACGTGCTCTTGGAGGGGTTCCGTCCCGGTGTCCTCGAGCGGCTCGGACTCGCACCGACCGTCTGCCTTGAGCGCAATCCCCGTCTGATCTACGGACGGATAACGGGATACGGACAGGAGGGCCCTCTGGCGGCTGAGGCCGGCCATGACATCAATTACATCTCGATTGCCGGCGCCCTCGATCCCATCGGAAGGCGAGGCGAAGCTCCCCTGCCTCCGCTGAACCTGATCGCAGACTTTGGTGGTGGGGGGATGCTCCTCGCCATGGGGATCCTCGCCGCGGTGTACGAAAGGACTCGCTCGGATCTTGGCCAGGTGGTTGACGCTGCGATGGTGGACGGCGCAGCTCTGCTCACCACGATGTTCCACCAGATGCGCGCTTCGTCACTCTGGAATGACGAGCGTGGGACCAATTCGATGGACAGCGGCGCCCACTATTACAACGTGTATGAAACGTCTGACGGCGAGTTCCTGTCCGTCGGGGCCATGGAACCTCATTTCTACCGGTCGTTCATGAAGGGGCTCGGCTTCTCTCACCAGAACATCCCGCCCAAGGACGACCAGTCACAGTGGGAGTCTCTAAAGGAGCGCGTCGCCGCGATCTTCCGGAGCAGAACCAGGGCCGAATGGTTGGCCACCTTCCACGGCAGCGATGCCTGCGTGACTCCGGTGTTGTCACTTGGAGACGCTCCCACCCACCCGCACAACCGCGAGCGCGCCACATTCGTCGAAGTCGGAGGGATCGTCGAGCCGGCGCCAGCACCCCGATTCAGCCGCACACCCTCGCAGGCGCCAGAGCCCGCGCCCGTCCCCGGCGTGCATGCCACAGAAGAACTCCTGCGCTGGGGACTATCCCAACCTGAGATCGACCTCCTGGTCGACCAAGGGGTCATCGATTGAGCAGTGGGTCGGGCACAGTCCATCACCGGTCGGCCGAACCGCTGGGCTTTCCTTTGACGTCGCCACGCCGCGGTGCGCGTCACGGATCGCCGGCAGGACCGATTCCTCGTCTGATCCTCGAATTTTCCGATATCCGGGACTGAGAATTCGTCAGTATTGACGAGGCCGGTGCCTGGTCGCCTGAAGCATTGTACGGCTGGCCCACGTGAGCCCTCTTGGATCAGCCCGGGAGCGTTAGCCGTCGCGCTGAATGCCGAGATGAAAGAGTCGGAATGGGACGCCTTCAAGCCTTAGCCGTACGACTGGTCCTGGTAGGCCTGGCTGCTCTCTCACTTGGAGTAGTCGTGGTGGTCGGGTCGTTGGTTCAGAGTTCGGGAACTCCCGCCTTCGCGGATTCCGCACCCTATGAGTTGTACTGTCCAGCGACTCCCGTTGGCAACATCGCCTTGAACGATGTCGTCACCACCGGGACCATTTCTCCCGCTACACCAGCCGTCGGCGGACAGTTCGAGTTGACCAACTACCAGTCGAGGGTCGCACTCCCAAGTACGATCGTCTCGGCGGCAGCGGCGGTCGGGAACTCCGCCTTCGTTGGCACCGCCACCCTCAAGGTCGACGCAACCGGGGCCACGCCGGCGACTGTCGCTGCTCCCCAGATCACAATCGACGCGCCGATCCCGAGCCCGGTGCCGTCGACAAGCCTTACAATGGAGCTACCTTCGGCTCCGGGGACGGTTGGGCCGTTCACCGCCTCAGGCGGGAGTATCAGCCTCACGGTTGACCCAACGGTCTCGATTGAATTGGTCGTGTCCGGAAGCAATCTCCAACTGACCTGTACCCCCTACCCCGACAACAGCGTGGCCACCGGCATCGTCTCCGGGGCACCGACGACATCCCCGGTGTCCCCCGTGATCGCTGGGGCTGGCGCGGGATCGGCCAGCCCGACCACAACCCAGGCCCCCACCACGACGACGACCGAGGGGTCGACGACGACCGCCGCCCCTGCCACGACGACCACGACCACGAACACAACGTCCACCACGGTCGTCGCGCCTACTACCACGACGAATCCCAGTACGACGACAACCGACGCTGCGACCACGACCACCGACGCTGCGACCACGACCACCGACGCTGCGACCACGACCACCGAGGCTGGAACCACGACAACCGAGGCTGGGACCACGACCACCGAGGCTGGAACCACGACAACGGAAACTCCTACAACGACAACGACCAGCCAAATCGGATCGACAACGACAACCACAGCAGTTCCTGCGCAGGCTCCCATCTCGACGACAACACTCCCACCCACCGGCTCTTCGAACACGACCTCAACCACTTCGCCCCAGGTCGTCGCAGCGTCTTCAGGCCAATTGGCATTCACCGGTCCCGGGCCTGGCCTCAAGACCGCGACCATTGTCGGTGCCGTTCTCATGCTCATCGGGATTGTCCTGCTTCTTCTCGCGGATCTCCCGCGTCGCCTGCTCAGCCAACTCGCCTACGCGAGGCCCAGCGGCGGAAGGCGTCGAAAAGTTGCGACCGCGTTCGACCGCTCGCCGTCTGATCAATCCAGGGACCACGGCGAACGGCCTGCCAATCGAGACCTCACTGCACCGATGAGCAACGGCGAGGTGGAGCACAATCGGACCGATCCTGAGATGTCGGAAGGCCCCGCGATTGAATCGAATGCCCCCGAGGCAACGCAGGATTCAGTCCAACGAGCTGCCGCTTCAGCCGAGACCTCCCGTGTGACTCCAGCATTGAGAGTGCTTCGGATCGTTCCTGGGTATCCAGGTTCCGCAGCGAGCGCACGAGGAGCGTTTGCTGATGACTCCCATGAGCCCGAGATGCGGCTCTCGCCCGCGACGGCCGACACCCACGATAGGTCCGGTTGGTGGCTCGCATCTGACGGCGAGTGGTACCCGCCCGAGCAGAGCCCGAACTACACAGACCACCCAAACACCTACGACGAATCAGAGCAGACCGTCGCACCCCAAGGCGAGCGGGAAGCTGACACCAAGTCGGCGATGACCTCAGCTGAGAATCCACCGGCGGCTTGGTACGACGACCCGCTGACCGTCGGCATGCGCTACTGGGACGGTACGAGCTGGACACAGCACGTCGCCTACCGACGGTACCGCTCCGAGCTGTCCGGCACTCAAGCTGGTGACGGCGGTGAGGCCACGGGTGTGGTCGACGACCGTCGCTTGGGACGTCACGACGAGGCTCCGCACCAACAGACTGGGAGTCTCGAGCTTCCCGGCTGGTGGTTCACGCCCGGCGACGAGTGACTCTGTCGAGGGCACACCAGTCCTCCCCATGTCGGGTCGGAGTAATCAGAACCACACCGTGGCCACATCTCTCGTCGTGAACGGACTTGCGGCAGTCTCCTGGTCCTGGCACTCCGCCGTCCAAAACGGCTGAGATGCCTCGGGGGTGTGACAATCAGCAGCCAACTCCTGAGTGGGAGCAGGCTGGCAACCGTAGGGACCAAGCCCACTCCAGGCCGCGGCGATGAGGATGCAGACCTGTCCGCTCGGCAACTGCATCGCCCAGGGAATCATGGTGGGCGACGGTGGTTCGTCGGAGCTAACCGCCGTAACGGTGAATTCGGCCACATCGTTCGATGTCGGATTCGTCGGACAGACCAGAGGTGCTGCCGTTGATTGTGGACCCGCAAAGCAAGGGTCGTAGATACCACTTCCGCTACCGAAGCACCGGAAGTAATAGCGTGCCGTAGCACCGCGGCTGTAGCGGATACACGTACCGGTGTCGTGGCTCGTCACCACGAGGCGCGGATCGATCCCAGTCGTGGTAAACGGTTCGTAGGTGACCGTGTCGGTGCCGGCCGTGACCGAGGTGACCGAAGTGGTCGAGGTGGTCGAACTGGTCGAGGTGGTCGAACTGGTCGACGCGGAAGTCGGCTGCGTGGCGGGGGCGGGACCAGGGCCGATCCGCGAGCTGCGCGGTCCGTAGACGACGACGAGGGAAATGACGCCCGCCACGGCCACAGCGAAGACGACAGCGAGCGCGCGCGCTCCCCTGCGCTCCCGACGACGCTTCCACGGACCCGGTCTCGATCCCGGTGTGAATTCGGGGACCACGACCCTCTCGCTGACGTGGCGCACAAAATCGTCGAGAAGCTGACCCGTCGGATCGGGACGCGAGTCGTCATCCACGAGGGGCCTCCTCCACACCAAGCGAACGTTGCAGGACCTCTCTGCCCCGGAAGAGCCACGACTTCACGGTGCCCTCGGGCACGCTCATCTCCTGGGCGACCTCGGAAACCGGTAGTCCCAGCACGTGATGGAGAAGCAGGGCCTGCCGATGGCTCACCGGAAGCGCCCGCAACGCGCTTTGCACGTCGTGACGGGTCACCGCGTCGTCCTCCGTGGCTGCCCAGGACCGATCGCCGAGGGGGCGGAGCCGGCGGGCACGCCGCCAGCGGCTGATTGCCACATTGATCGCCACACGTCTCACCCAGGCCTCGGGTCGGTCGTAGGCGCTGAGGGACTCCCACCCCTTCCAGAGGCGGCCGAAAGCCTCTTGGACCGCTTCCTCGGCCGCCTCAGGGTCAGCCGTCACGACGGTCACCTGGCCCACGAGGCGGGCGAAGGACGAGGCGTAGAGGTCGGTGAAGTTCGTGGTAGCCACCCAAGCGTCCTCGATCTGTGATCCAGCGGCCATACCGCATGGGTCACACACGCCCGGATGGCCGACCAGGTTGCGGCGCACACCGATTTTGGTTCACCCCGGGTGTGCCGGGCCCACCCGCGGGAGTGCGAGAGTGAACCCGAAGACAATTCAAACGCCGCTGGCTCACCTCCGCAATGGGCGCAACACGGGCATCGGCCCGCAAGAGAGCCTCTCGAGGGACCGAGGTTTTTTGGACGCTCAGGCGCTCGCGCTCCTCGTCAGCCGACTCGGCGGGATCGCCACGCGTCGGCGCGGAATGCCACGTCGACAGTAACGTCGCCCTCGACACCAAGGAGCTCGCTGAGGAGCCGGCGCGCTTCAGCGATTACCCCCTGGCGAGTTTCTTCGGGCATCGTGATAATCCAACTCAGGGTGCCCAGCAGTCCGATCATGTCGTCGGCGTTGAGCGCGACATCCCATCTGAACGCTTCGTGGTCAGGTCGGTCGAAGCCGATGCCGGGAGGGATCTCCAGGCTCGAGACCGGACGAAGGGCGTCACCCAGGATGAGGTTGGTGAATTCGACGCGGGCTGAGCCGCCCTCGGTGGCCCCGGCTCCCGAAGTGGCACCCGGTGCAGGCTCAGCCTTCCCCGACCGCCCGGCCAGAAGGGCCTGGGCCTGGACCAGGAATGGCCCTTCAGGATCGGGCCCTGACCACAGCGCACCGAGAATCCCACCCGGTACAAGGATGCGGCCTACCTCGTGGAGCGTCGGGACGGGATCCATCCAGTGCCAGGACGAAGATGCCAGCACGGCATCAGCACAGCCGTCAGGAAGGGGCATCGACTCCCCTCGACCCATGACGGCCCTGACGCCCGGGATCTCCTCGGTGAGCACCGCCCGCATGCGATCATCGGGCTCGACGGCGACTACTTCGTCGGCTCTATCGACCAGGAGTCTGGTCAACGCGCCGGTTCCGGCTCCGAGGTCGACAATACGTCCCACATGCATCGGCAGAAGCCAGTCCACGGCTTGGGCGGGCGGTCCGGGACGGTAGCGCTGGTAGTGCGACGCCACTCCGCCGAAGCTCCCCGCCCGCTTCAGCTTCTCCTGCCTCGGGAGCTCAGAGAGAGGAACGTCAAGGTCCGCTGGGTCGCGATCGGTCATCAGTCGGACTCTATTCGCCCGGCCCCGGCCTGTTCACGCCGCTCGGGGCATGGCTCAAGCCCGCGCCCCGACGTGACGAGCGACCGGGGGTCCACCGCTCAACGACCGCAAAAACGTGGATCGATTCTCATTTCCATCGGAAGTGGACGAACAGTCTCCCGAAGTTGTGGGAGTCCTTCTCGACGCGATCGTAGAGCGTCTTGATTTCCTTCTGATCGAGAAAACGCAGCACTCGCTTCTTGAGCTGGCCGCTCCCCTTCCCGGGGATGATCTCGACCATCCGGGCCTTCTTCTCGACCGCCTCGTCGATGATCGCTCGGAGTGCCCGATCGATGTCCTCACCCCGGTTGTAGACGTCGTGCAGGTCCAGCTTGAGCTTCACCGGCTTAACCCCGGGTCCGGTGGCACTGATGACACGATCTCAACGTAGTACTTCATCCCCCACAATCGTGGAGGCTTTGTCTGGGATCAGTCCCGCCAAAATCCGACGATTCCTAGAAATGCTCTTCCTCCATGCTGCTGATCGACGCCGAGACATCAAGAGCGGGAGCGGGGCTGTACACCGCCACACTTGCGGCAGCACGGGTCGTTTGGACGCTACTCACCTTCCCGAGCGTGATCGTCAGGGTGTTTCGCCCATCCCAGTGGATGGTGGAACATCCGGTGGTGATGGCGCTGGTGCAACCCGTCACGTTTCCTCCGAACGTGGCGGTGTCGATGAAGTAGCCCCGTTGCCCCAAGTCGATGCTGCCGAACTGGAAACCCCCGTTGCAGTCTGCGCCATCGGTGACGTTGACGGTGTCATGTCCCGACAATGGCTGGGTCCCCTGCACCACTACGTTGGGTCCTACGAGATCGGGGAATGACGAGGTGCTCCAGGCGGAACAAAACGCGCTAGGCGATGGCGCAGGCGAGAACGTCACGATGATCTGGTCTCCCCGTTGGGCGCGTCCGGCCACAGAACCACCGTTGACGATGCTCAACGACGGCGCCAGAGGCGTGACCTGAGATGAGGGATCAGACGGGGAGCCGCTGCCCGAGGCGTTGGTAGCAGCCACCGTGAAGTCGTAGGTGGTGCCATTGGCCAGCCCCCCTACCACCTCGGACGTGGCCGACGAGGTGAAGGTGTCCGAATCCTGGGTCGCGCCGCTGACATACGACGTGACGACGTACGAGGTGATCGGGTTACCTCCGTCGCTCGGCGCCGACCACGACACGACGACGTCCCCGTCCCCTGGGATCACACCGATCGCGGTGGGTGCCGACGGCACGGCGGCCGGGGACCCCGTGGCGTTGCCGGGACTGCCAGCCGATCCTCCCGGGTTAGCCGCCGACGACGTCGTGGTCGTCGATGAGCCCGTCGGGCCCGGGCCCACACCATGTGCATCGGCCGGCACCTCAGCGGCTCCGCCAAGCCACCGCCGCGCTCCGCTCCCGATGGAATCCGGCGCCGATGGCGGGGGCCCAACCCCCACGGGGAGCGCAACCTGCGCCGACGGTGGAACGACAGTCGTGGGAGCGGCGACCTTCAGCGCCCCAGCCGTGACGGCCCCCGTGACCACAAGGGAGGCCGCCCCGACCCTCCCGAGAACCGCCACCGTGGAACCCAGTTGGGGGATGCTGCCGACAAAGGGTAGTGAGCCGAGCCACGCCAGAGGCCCGGTCACCGGTCGGAGGCGTGGGATCGAGACGTCGAGAAAGGCACGCACGACCCTCGGGTCGAACTGCGAGCCTGCGCAGGCGGCGAGTTCCGCCCGGGCCGCCTTGGGGCTCATCGCCGTCTTGTAGCTGCGGACCGTTGTCATGGTGTCGTAGGAGTCAGCCACGGCCACGATGCGACCACCGAGCGAGATCCCGTCTCCTTTCAGTCCATAGGGATATCCGGTGCCGTCGTACTTCTCGTGGTGTTCGGCGATGGTGTTGGCCCACTCGCCGAGCCAGCCTGCCAACGGAGCGGTGAGCCTGGCCCCTTCGAGAGGATGGTTCTTGACGATCTCCCACTCGTAGTGGTCGAGTTTGCTGGGCTTGTTCAAGGTGAGGGGATGGACCGCGAGCTTGCCGATGTCATGGAGCAGCGCAGACCAACGCAGACGGTCCCGGTCATGGGGGGAGAGATCGAGTTCCTCCGCAATGAGGTCGGTCAAGACGCGTACCCGTTCGCCGTGGCCGCGCGTGTAGCGATCGTGAGCGTTGAGCGCGCCCGCTAACGCAAGGATCTTCTCGGCGGCCACGACGGGTTCGTCTTCGATGCCATGGGTCCGGGCCTCCTCTACCCGACGTGCCAGGTCACGCGTGCTACCCGACTTACGGACCACGGCCAAGCGCTTGGGCGCCCGGTCGGGGAAGACCATGGTCATCTTCAACAACACCGCCAGAGGTAGGGCCCGGCGGGCAAGCCGATCGCTCGCAAAGAGCACGCCGGTCGGCACCACGAGCACGGCCGCCCACCAACCCGCCAACGACACTGTGGTGCGTGGCCTCGGAAGGAGGTGCGCCGTGATCGTCGCCGCCACGATGGACAGGACGATGGGCACGACGATGACGGCCCCGCTCACCATCTTCGACAGGACCGGTCGACCCTGCCACCGGTCGTCAGGCGTGTCCTCCTTGCGCTTCTTACGGATGATCACCATCGAGGTATCCCGCCGGCCTCGGTCATATCCCGCAGTTAGGACGACTCAGCAGGCGTAAGAGCGCTGAGTTCGGCTTGTGCTTCCTGGCGCTGCGCCCGGAGGTGGTTGATCTCATCGTCGATCTGCTTCAGGGCCAGTTGGAGCTCCGCCACCCTCCTCGTCTCGGCGCGGGACAACGGTCGAATCATCGGTGCTCTCCCCCTGGTCGATCGCTCGCTGGGCACATGGAAATCAAGTATCGGCAGAAGGTCCCGCCAGCCTGAGTACCCGAGGCATCGGACCCAGCCACCAAGCCGGAACCCCGTGTGAGAGGGGCAGGATCTGCACCCTTGCCCGTCCTTCTGCCCTGGCTCATGGGGTGAACGCCGGGGCGGCAAGACTGGGACTGTGGCCGTCCCGTCCCAACCGCCGAGAGAGTTCGCTCCACTGTTCGGGATCGAAAGGAGGCGTCTGTTGGACCTCCTGCGTTCGTTGCATGTCTCCGATTGGGAAAGACCGAGCCCGTGTCCGGGCTGGAGTGTGCTCGGACTCGCATCTCATTTGCTCGGTGACGATTTCAGCCTGCTCGCGTGGCAGCGCGACGATCATCGGGCCACGCCCGCACCCGAAGGGATGGGGGAGGAGGGATTCATCAGCTGGCTCGACGATCTCCAGGCCGAGTGGGTCCATGCCGCCCGTCGACTGAGTCCTCGACTTGTTATCGACCTTCTCGACTGGACTGGAGGACAAGTGGTCGACATGACGAGTGTCCAGGACGCGTCGGCACTAACGGCACATGTGTCCTGGGCGAGCAGTGACCCCGTACCGGTGTGGTTGGACCATGCTCGCGAGCTCTCGGAGCGGTGGATCCATCGCCAGCAGATGCTTGAAACAATCGGGGCTGTCAGCGATCTACGCAAGGACTTGTTCGACCCTGTGCTCGATGGTCTTCGGTGGGCTTACCCATTCCGCCTCGAGCCACACAAGCGACCCGCAGGAGCGACGGTCGAGGTCTCCGTGACGGGGCCCGAGGGCGAGCTGAGCTGGTACCTGGTGTCAGACCACGACGCCTGGCACTTTCGGCCCATTGCTGGCGGTTCAATCGTCGCGAAGCTGCACATGACCTCGGAGCAGGCTTGGCGACTCCTCAGCAACAACTTCGACCACGACCCGCACGGCGAAGTATTCACCTCGGGGGATCCGAAGCTCGTCCATGCACTCATGCGGACCAGGGCGATCATCGGCATGCCGAAGTAGGCGGCCCAGTTGTCGGATGACGCGATACGACAGATGCGTCACGCCCGGGAGCGTCAACGACTCGGCTTCGCAGGTTTCGGCAACGAGATTCGAGACGACCCTGGCGGGGGCCACCGGTTCGACCAGATCTGCCTCGCGGGATTGCACGGTGGACAAGAGGCCCTGCTGTCCTGGTCCCGGCTCCTCGGGAAGTAGCAGTCAGCGTGGCCATTTTTGCCTCCCCTCCTTCGAATCTCATTTCCCAGATCCGAGGAGTTTGAATCATCCACAGTGATTCACGGGCCGGCGGCTCCGGTAGGCGGAGGATCGAGAATCGCCTTCAGACACAGAGGCCGCCGTCTGAGCCAGAATGAGACGGCCATGCTCGCCGCCATCACCCCCCTGTCGGACTTTGATCGCTGGGCGCGAACGAGCGCCCTAGAAATCGTCATATACGTGACAGGGGCAATCCTGATCACGCGTTTGGCCACTTGGACCAGCCGGAAAGTAACGGCTCGGATCGACCGACGGGCACAGAGTGGTGACGCGCTCGTGCGCTCTGAGGCAGCCAAACACCGCCACGCTGTCATAGAAGTCGCCACATGGACCCTCTTGGTCTTGGTGTACTTCGTCACCGGCGTCCTGGTGATCCAGAGACTGGGTGTTCCGCTCACCAGCTTGGTGGCACCGGCCACCGTGGCTGGCTTGGCGGTGGGTTTCGGAGCCCAGCGAGTCGTCCAGGACATCTTGGCTGGCTTCTTCATCGTGGCTGAGCGTCAGTACGGTTTCGGTGACGTGGTCCGCATTTCGCCCTTGGGCGCCACCAGCGGTGTTACCGGGACAGTCGAGGAAGTCACCTTGCGCGTGACTCGCCTGCGGACTGTCAGTGGCGAGGTGGTCTTCGTTCCCAACGGTCAGATCGTCCAGGTCACCAACCTCTCTCGCGATTGGGCGCGGGCGGTTATCGACATACCAATACCCGTCTCTGCTGACGTGAGCGCTGTGTCCACCATCTTGCGCCAGGTCTGTAAGGACGCGTTCGCGGATGACCAGCTTCGAGTCTTGCTGCTCGACGCGCCCTCGGTCATGGGCGTCGAGTCCATGGCCGTGGACCAGGTCGTGATTCGGATGGTGGCCCGCACACTGCCCGGCAAGCAGTTCGACGTCAGCAGGGTATTGCGCCAACGTGTCGCCGTGGCTCTTCGCCAGGAAGGGATCATCGTTTCGGCCAGTACCGAGACCGCGAACGCGGAAAGCCAAGTGGATCCCGCCTCATGAAGCGCATACGCGTCCGCGTGACCACCCTGGTGACGCTCGGTGTCTTCCTGGCGGCGCTGACCACGTACATCCTTGTGCGCCCCCCTCCCGAGCTGACAGTCACGGGGGATTCGGGGGTCGGAACCGTCCCCGTCTCCGTCACCACCACGACTACTCGCTCCCCTTCGACGACGATACGGCCCCGATCGACGACCACGACCTCCTCCACCTCCACCACGACGGGCACGGCTTCGACCACGACCACTTCGCCGCTAAGCACGTCGTCCTCGACGACCCGTGGTACCCCGACGGTCACGAGCTCATCCACAACGACGCCCAAAGGGACCAACCCGTCGACGACCACGACGGCCCATTGAACGGGACAACCGCGACGCATTGATCGACACCGCCCATACGGGACCTAGCCAGCCCGCGGTTCATCGCCGATGCCTCGCCTCCCAGGCACGGTGTCAGCTTTCGGGTGGCCGAGACGACCTTTCTCGCACGACATCGATGAGTTCTGTTCCGAGGTAACTCCCGCCTTTCCTACGACAGACGACAGGTGATTCCTCCAGTGGTCGGACTGACAGCGGGCGTGGGATATTTGGACATGGACGTGCAGGCCCAACCTCCGACTGGATTTCACTCCGTGACGCCCCGAATAGTCGTCAGCGACGTCGCCGCCCAAGCCATGTTCCTACGCTCTGTGTTTGACGCCGCCGGCGAAGTCCACACCGACCGGCCCGCCGAGATCCGCATCGGAGACTCGCTCGTCATGGTGACCCAGGCGGGTCAGCGCGAGCTGTTTCCCGCCTTTCTCTACGTCTACGTCGATGACGCCGACCTCGCTTACAGGCGGGCACTGGACGCCGGAGCGGCCAGCTTGGAGGAGCCGCTCGACACCCCCTACGGCGATCGACGTGCGATGGTGCGCGACCCGTTCGGCAACGTCTTTCAGATCGCACATCGACGGGTGGCGAAGCCGGACTCGGATCGGTGAGGCGCCAGCTGTTCGACCGACATATCCTCTGTCCGTGAGACGCCACAGGCCATCAATATCTGAACGCTACGACGGCAAGATCGCCGTCGTGACCGGAGCGTCATCGGGGATCGGGCGACGCTTGGCCCTTGATCTGACCGAGCGCGGCGCCACCGTGGTGGGGTTAGCGCGACGCCAGGATCTCCTCGCCGAGGTAGAGGCGTTGCTCCGATCATCGAGTCCGGACAGCTTCACAAGGGTTTGCGACGTCGGAGACACAGAGTCCTATGAACGGGTCCTAGCCGAAATCGCGGCACTCCACGGCCGTATCGACATCCTCATCAACAATGCTGGGATCGAGCAGCTCACACCCGTCGATGAAGGGCTGTCGCAGGCGTTTCGTCAGATCTTCGACGTGAACGTCTTTGGTCTTTTCGCCGGCACGCTCGCGGTGATCCCGGGAATGGTCGCCCGCCGGTCCGGGATCATCGTCAACGTCTCCTCGGATTCGGCGCGCGCACCCGAACCGGGTCACGGAGCCTATGCGGCCTCCAAGGCTGCCGTCGCGGCGTTCACCGAGGCGGTGGCCCACGAGGTCGCCGATCGAGGGGTCCATGTCCATGTGCTCTACCCGGCCTGGGTTCCCACGGCGATGGGGATGTCGGGGGTCGATGATGGCGGATCACTCCCCCCGAGCATCGTCCGTCGGAGCGAGTCCCAGGTGTCAGATCTGGTACTCAGACGCATGGGTGGTCCACGCATGGAGATCAATGCGGCCGTCTTGCCTCTCTTGGCGCCCATCGGACGCACGGTGGCGCCGCTCTCGTACCAGAAGGCGATGCGCCATCGCGCCCATTGACGTTCCCGTTTCCCTCCGCCACGAGGGGTGGGAGTCGGGCGTCGCTCATGTCGAGCGTCGGTGACCGCTCGACACGTGAGAAGCGAGCCGTGCCTCAGCGTCATGGGCACGAGACCGCCGACGGGGTCAGCTGCCCGGCTGCTGGGTTCGGGAGTCGTCCAGGGTCTTGACGGCGGTAACGGACGACAGAGGGGCGTAGATGGTCTCCTGGTTTCGGGTGGACCCGGTCGGGCCGGTTTGGAACCCGATCCCCGGGACCGAGTGCTCCGGGTCGAGATCGAACGAAATCATCACGAGGCTGGAGCGCCTGACGGTGTGCCACGTCCCGTCGATCAGGATCTCGGTGACCTTGTCCACCTCAATGCTTGGTGTGTCTTCCACGATCTTGCGCCTCCTTGGACCCCGAGGTTACGTCGTCACGTCAAGGCTCCGCTTGGACGCCCGAAACAAGAGCAGGGAACGTGTCTCAGACGCTTGTCGGGAGACTCTCGCGCGTTGTCATCTCACAACGACCGGAACCGCCGGTGCGTAGTACACCGGCCCACCTCCCTCGCCATCCGAGTGCATGTACACCACCACGTCGTAGCGGCCGGGCGGCATCGCTGAACCGAGCCCGCCGTCACATCGCGCCGTACCGAAGAAAACAGGAATCCTCCTGTCTTGACCTGGTCCGATCGTCACGCCGAGGCCCGTGCCCGCAGTGGGGACGTCTGATGTCCCCACTGCCCTTCTTGTCCCGGCTCGAACCACTTCACCGGCCAACGGTTGACCGGTGGAGATCTGGAACCTCCCCGGGCCGCGCTCGCTGACGACGAGCGACGCGTCTCCGGAGTCACCCGTGGTGACGGTTCGGTGGTCGAGGACGAGCTTGAGGCTCAGCCCCAACGGAAGAGGGTCGCCGACGGGCATGGACGAGCACACTGGGCTCCGACCCGGACCACCGCAGTAGCTGGTCAAGCCCACGGTGATGCTCACCTTCGACCCGAACATCGTGGCGATGCGGGCGGCGAGGGCCTCGCGTCCCGCCATGAGACCCACGTCGACGGTCGACCCGCCCATGCCGATACTGAGGAACTGATCCCTCGTGGCCTGCTCTACCTGGTCCTGTGTCAACGCCAGCTCCGCCTGGGAGTACGTTCCCGGGGCGACCACAGAGCTACACGGCTTGGGTGCGGCGTACACCGGCCCCAGGACACCTGGTTGTGAGGTCGCTGTGGGCGAAGACGTAGGGGCCCCTTGCGACACCCTCGGGGTCGCGCACCCAGCGAGAGTTGCACTGACGAGCGCGACAAGGGTCATCCCAACCAGCCACGAGCGGGCTCTGGCCACGGGCCCATTGAACCACTTAGAAGCCACAACGGCTTCCGGTCGGACAAGCTCCCACCGTGGAGCCAGTTCGTGCGAGCCCGCACAATGATTCTCGGTGACGTCCTACGTCTCACCTGATGACTTCACGTACAAAGGAGACTGGAGTGGGTACGATCCGCGTGCACGAGTTCATCTCTCTGGATGGCGTCATCGACGCCCCGACATGGACATTCGACTACGGATTCGACCCCAAAATGGGCGAGGCGATCGCCAACGTCATGGGCGGCTGCGACGCAATCTTGCTCGGACGAAACACCTACGAGATGTTCGAGCCGGCCTGGTCGGCGCGGACCAAGGAGGAAGACCCGGGCGCGCCTTTCATGAATGACACGACCAAATATGTCGTCTCATCGACGCTGGTAACGAACACTTGGAGCAACTCAACCATCGTCGGCTCGTATGACTCCGAGACCATCCAACGGGTCAAGGACAGCAGTGATGGTGGGATCTATGTCAGCGGCAGCGGCACGCTGGTGCGAGCACTCATCGCTGATGGACTGATCGACGAGCTTCATCTTTTCGTCTACCCCCTGACGCTGGGGTCGGGTCCTCGCCTCTTCGCGAAGGACACGCCAGCCGGCAAATGGGCTCTCGCCACCTGTGCGACCTATGACAATGGCGTCGTCTATTTGAGCTACAGACTGGCGCCATCGAAAAATGTGTGAGCAGTTCAGGGCTTCCAGCCCGATCGATGCTCCCGAACCACAGCGTGTGGCTGTCGACAGACACTGCGGCACCGAAGACGGCCTCCACGGGCGTTGTGAGCCGACAGCACGGGTCCCGTCGAGGTAGCCGGGGCACCCGTTGCCAGGTGTCCCCGGAGGGAATCGCGGCCGCGGCGACATCGGACGGGAAGACGACAAGTCATTTTCAGGGCAGATAACATTCTGCTTGTGCGTAAGCACATCACTGATGTACGCTCCAGGACCATGGACGCACAGACTCGGTTGAGCGTTCTCGTCGAGATGTTGCAACGAGACGGTCGGGTCGAGGTGGCCAACGCTGCCGCGTCGTTCGGCACCGCCGAGATGACCATCCGCCGAGACCTTGATCGCCTGGCCGCGATGGGAATGGCACGACGGATCCGTGGGGGCGCGACGAGCCTCTTGATGCGCGGCGAAGAACTGCCCTTCGCGATGCGCGCCTTGGAACACACCGACGCCAAGGTACGCATCGGCGAGGAGGTCGGTACGGTGCTGCGTGACGGCGAGGCCGTCCTCCTTGACAGCGGCACCACGACGGTGGAGGTCGGTCGCGCACTTGCGGGTCGGCGGCTGACCGTCATGCCGATGTCCTTGCACGCCGCTGCGCTGCTCTCGGCCAACCCGTCGGTCAGGTTGTTGATGCCTGGCGGCGAACCGCGCTCCGGAGAGCTCGCGTTGACGGGACCCTTGACTCTCGCCAGCATTGCCGCTCTTCGCTTCGACACCGTTGTGCTGAGTTGTTGTGGGCTGGACGGGGGTCGCGTCACCACCCATGACCTCGGCGATGCCGAGGTCAAGCAGGCGATGCTTGGATCATCGGCCCGGGTTATCCTCGCCGCCGACAGCTCCAAGTTCAAACAGGTGGCGATGGCCGTCGTGTGTGACATAGCCACTGTTGACATGATCGTCACCGACACCGCTGCATCTACTGATGCACTCGACGCGTTGCGCAACGTCGGCATCGAGGTCCGATGTGTCTGACCCCCACGTGCCTCGTGCGAATGCAACGGTGGCGGCACCAGTCGTCAGTCGATGGCCATGGTTCGCGACGGTGGCGGTGTTTTTTTCCCACGGGCTGTTGTTCTCGTCGTGGACGGCGCACATTCCCCAAGTCAAGTCCCATCTGCACCTGAGCAACGCCGCGCTCGGAGTCGCCCTCCTCGGCGCTCCCTTGGGATCGGTGATGGCGATGCTCATATCGACCCGACTCCTCCCCCGCCTCGGCAGCAGGCGAATGGTCCGTGTGGGGCTGCTTGGGTACTGCGCCGCGGGGCCTTTGGTAGGCCTGGCCGGCTCACTCTCGGCCTTGTTCATCGCCATGTTCGTCTGGGGGGCGTTCCAAGGAGCTCTTGACGTATCCATGAACACGCAAGCCGTTTCAGTTGAACGGTCGAGCGCGCGCCCTCTGATGTCCGGGTTCCACGGATGCTGGAGCATCGGCGCGTTTGCCGGCGCCGGCTTGGGTGTTATCGGTGTCGCGGCCGGCCTTTCACTGACTCACCAACTTCTGCTCCTTGGGGTTCCCGTTCTCCTGGTTGGGGTAGTGCTGACGGCCCAGATGCTCCCTGAAGGCGCATCGACGGCCTCCACGCGTGACGGCGGGCGCCTCTCGGTCCGTCGGCTCTCGCGACCCGTGCTCGTCCTGGGAGGCATCGCATTCGCGTCGATGCTCTGCGAAGGCGCCAGTGCCGATTGGGCCTCGGTGTACCTCCGGGGTCCGCTTCATTCGAGTGCAGCCACAGCCGGCCTGGGCTATACCGCCTTCGCCCTGGTAATGGTGATCATCCGGTTGTCGGGCAACCGCCTGCTTGCCCGGTTCCGGGCACGACGGGTGCTGCCGGTCCTTTCCGCCATCGCGACCGTGGGTTTCATAGCCGGGCTCATCGGCGATCGAGAGAGCGCCGCCATCGCCGGCTTCGCCTGCCTGGGGATCGGTCTGGCCTTGATCGTCCCAACCGTGTTCAGCGCAGCTGGGCGGCTGCCCGGGCTCAACCCCGGCACTGCGATTGCGGCGGTCTCGGCGTGCGGATGGCTGGGGTTCGTGTGCGGACCACCGCTGATCGGGGGGCTTGCCTCGGCAACGTCGCTTCCGGCGGCACTCGGTTTGTTGCCTGTGCTCACAGCTTGCATCGCCGTCTCCACCGGTCTTGCCTTCGCGTTCCGCAATGACTGATCGGGCGTGCCGGATCCGCTGCGCCCGGTCGCAGGAAGGGACACAGCACCCATGCGGGAGCGCCGATCCGGCTACGAGGATCTGATTAGGCACCCCTCACCCGCGCAGAAGCGGGATCCGAAGAGCTGTGGAGCAAGGCGCCCGAGCGCGACGGAGTGAGCGTGGCCCTGATCGGTGTCCACGGTCAACGTAACACCACGGGAAGTTCGCGCGGCCCGCGCACCTGCCCGCCAGCCCATAGCACCGGCTGACCCTTTTGATCGAGGTGGAACGACGGGATCCGCGCCAGCCACTCCTCGATGGCGACCCGTAGCTCCATGCGGGCCAGGTTGGAACCCGCACAGCGGTGGATGCCCGATCCGAACGCCACGTGGCGGTTCACGGCGCGATCGAGCACAACTTCGTCGGCGCGGTCGAATGTCAGTGGGTCCCGGTTGGCAGCGGGGAAGTTCATCAATACCTTGTCGCCCTCGCGCATCGGACAGCCATGGAACGTCACGTCCTCGGTCACGACCCGCGCCATCGTCACCGGCGAGTAAGCCCGGAGGAACTCCTCGATGGCGGTGGGCATCAGTTCGGGCTCCGCGACGAGCATCTCGCGGTCGTCATCGTGGGTAGCGAGGTGCCACAGGGCCGAACCGATCGCACTCCACGTCGTGTCGATGCCTGCGATCAACGTGAGCATTGCCATGCCGAGGACAATCGTAGGGTCGATAGGGCCGCCGTCCACCTCGGTGTGCAGGAGCTCGCTCAATAGGTCGTCGCCGGGCGTTTCACGGCGCACCTGCATCTGGTCCCACAGGTAGTAGCCGATGCCATAGTTCCCGCGCTTGCGACGCTCGGGGTCGTCGGCGAACTCCAAAGAGTCGCGAACCCATCCCGTGAACGTGTCCGACATTTCCTCGGGGACACCAAGGATGGTGGCGATCACACGCACTGGGATCTGTTGGGCATAGTCACGAGCGGCGTCGGCACGCCCGTCCTCCATGACGGCGTCGATCAGCGAGCGGCACAGCGAACGCGTCATCTCCTCGTAGGAGTCGACCTTGTGATGCGAGAACCAGGGCAAGAGGAGCCGCCTCGTCCATGAGTGCAGCGGTGGGTCGGCCGAAATAGGCGGCATGCCGTAGGGGAGCTTGTCCTCGGCGCCTTCCTCCGGAACGATGGCGATCACGCTCACGTCGAGCGAGCTGAACGTCGAGGTGTCGTGCGCGATGGCCGTGACGTCCTCGTAGGTCGTAGGGAGCCAAGCGCGGCCTCGCCGGTCGGTCTCCGCGATCGGGCAGGTCGTACGCAGCTCGTCCCAGATCCCGAATGGGTCCTGGACATACCGTTCGTCGAGCACGTCGAAGTCGGTCGCCCAGTCCTCCACCCGCTTGGTGTTCGACATTGGCATAACCCTCCAGAGGCGCACCAAAAGGCCCAGCGCCGGTCGACGGCAAGTATCGCGCCAAAATCAAACCGACCCCTCTCCGAACCGCACGGTCTCGTCGAACTCGACCGAAGAGGAGTCCCGCCGAGGTGCTGACGTTTGCTAGCCCTCATGCCGCCATCGGCGTCGGAACCCGGCCCAGGGACGCATGCAACAGCCGCCCAGACGTCCAGGGCAGTAGGCCGGGTCGACAGCGCTCGGGTCAGGGACGTGAGTTCAGGGTCATGACCTGAGATCTTTCGTCATTGCAACCCTGGGCCCAATGGCGTCGTCGCCACTCGCCTTTTCGTGTTCTCGGATGATGGCGAGGCCCGGGGACAGATCGTCGAGCACCTCGAATCCCAACTTGGAATAAAACGGGCCATTCCACGAGACATCTCGGAACGTCGTGAGCGTGACAGCGGCAAATCCCTCCCGGGCGGCCCACTCACACACGGCCGTGACGAGGCCGCTGCCTCGGCCTTGGCGGCCTGCCGACGGATGTACCGAAAGTTGCCAGATGTGGGCGGCACCATCAACGATTTCTACCGAGGCGAATCCCACGGGTGGGTTTCCCGAGACCAGCACCACCGCCGCTTCCGCGAGATGGTCGTTCTCGTCATCTAGAGAGAAGGGCCCGATTCCGACATCCGCAAACAGCCGGTCGGAGGCCTCCTCGATTTGACGAAGAAGTTGGAACTCGCTGGGATCAGCCTCACGAATCTCGAAACTGTCGAAGCCGCTTGGCACAACAATAAGCATGGCACTCGGCTGAGCCAGTTTGAGACCCGCAATCTCGGCCAAGAACTCGAATCACAGATGAATCGGCTCAATGGGCGGGGACGACTCACGTGCCCGGCACTTCAATGGCACATTCCTCCCTCCGCCTAACAAATCCCACTCGCCACGGGGGAGCGCTCCCCTTCACCACAGCTTCATCGAGACCGAGCACCTGCTACTCGGTCCCATCGGGCACTACGAAGTGCTTCGGGCGATGACCGGCGTAGTGGGATAGCTGCTGGGGGCACCCCTCGTAATGCCCGTCGGCAAGGCGTTATCGCGATAGCTCCGGCATCGGAGGTTCAGATTTGAACCAGCAACGACCAGCGTTATCCGCGTGGGGGACTCTACGGAGATCGTGATCCCCGAGCGCTTCGCCGTAAATGGTCCGACCGCCCGGGCCGGGGCTGCGATGGTAAGGCTTGATGTGGGGACAGGACTCGGAATCGGAACGCTGTAGGGCTGATTGGAAACCTTCGTCTTCGTCGGTCTTGCCCCGAGAACGTGGATCGACGACGTGACCGTACCACTGATGACCGAGTTTCCGAGGGCCGCCGCTGCAGCGACGATATCGATCGGCAGCGGAATCGTTGTCTGGTAGTCCGTGATGCTGAATCGCTGACCCTCGGAAGGACTGGCGGGAACCATCGTCCCCGTCGTTTGGACATCGTTCATGACAAGACGTCCCACCGGAGTACCGGGGCAGTACAACTCATAAGGAGCGGTGTCGGCTGAGGCGCTACCACCCGACAAGGGAACGAATGGGAGGAGTATCAGCCCCGCACCCAGTGCGACCATGGCAGCCATTCGACGATGCGGCACCTCAAGACCCCCTCAGCCCAGCAATTGCCATTGTGGTCCGTGGCGACGTCTGAGGGCAAGGCGTTTCGCCCTGGACACCGGCGCAGATCAGTGAAAACCGACCATCGTCGGCCATGTTCTCGACGATCGGAACGAATGGTCCGTACTGACGATCCATGCAGCTCACGAACATTGGCATAAGCGAGTGGCATGCTCAAGAGGAACTCCAGAGAGGAGAGCGACATGATTGACAATCCAATAGCGAGACCAGTCAAGACGCACCACCACATTGCTCAAGCGATAAGTATTCGCGGTCTACGAGCCGAGGTCACCAGGGCGGACGGATTGAATGCCAAGATCGCAGTTTTTCTCACCAACATTGTTGGGTCAATGTGGTGTGCATATGTCTTTGCCGTCATCGCGTTGATTGGACTACCACCAGCACTGAAGCCCGGTGGAGAAGGCATCATCGCATGGATCGCGCAGACGTTTCTTCAACTCGTGCTGCTGTCTGTCATCATGGTCGGTCAGAACGTGCAGAGTGTGGCCAGCGATATCCGATCCCAACACACCTATGACGACACTGTGCAGATCCTCGACCGGCTCGATATCCATACCGAAGGTGGGCTCAAGGATGTGTCTGATCGGATCGATGCGTTGGCAGCGAAGATCGACAGATAATGCCTCGCCGAACGAGCCGCGAAGGGACTCCGTTCTCCCAACGAGGGCGCGGTCGGATCAGTATGGTTCTGATCTGACGTCGCATCTCCGTCGACCTCGAAAGGCAGAATGTGAGCCGGCTCAATCGATCCTCACGGGCCCCCGTCCAGCGACCACACGTCCCTTTCGGTCTCGCGTTCGGCTCCATGGTGCTGGTGGTCGGGCTCTTGACCGACGCCACCGGGGGGATCGCCACGGCGGCCCCCGCGAGGGTCCCACGAGAGGCCGCAACCCTCTCGGACCCAACGGCCGGGCACCCGTACCGACACGGTGCGATCCCGCTCCGTAGCTCGCCTGTTGCGCCCGGGACGACAAACAGACCCCAACAGCCGATCAATACGACAGGACGCGCCGCTGAGGGTTCGTTGCTGAGAGACCCCGTCAGTTTCGGCGGCGGGTCCGTCGTGACAGGGTCGCCCAAGGTCTACCTCGTGTTCTGGGGGTCTCAGTGGGGGATCCAAAGCAGGGGCACGGGCGGCTACGACGTCTATTCCGGCGACCGGGACGGCTTCGCGCCGAACCTGCAAGCCTTCTTCGACGGTCTCGGCACGAACAACGAGTCGTGGAGCGCAATACTCACCCAGTACTGCCAGGGCGTCCCGGTCGGGACGAAGATCTGCCCGCTGTCGGCGTCGACGATCCATGTGGCCTACCCCAGCACGACCGTGCTCGGCGGAGTGTGGGAGGACACTTCCACCTCTTTCACGGCGGCCACCGGTGAGCAGATCGCGCAAGAAGGGGCAAATGCAGCTCGTCACTTCTCGGATCCCCCGGGGGCCGAATATGTCATCGTGTCACCCACGGGAACTGACCCTGACCAGTGGCTGAGCCCCCGCAATGGATACTGCGCCTATCACGACAACACCGGAGACTTCCTTGGCGGTGGGAGCGTGCCCAACGTTCCTTACACGAACTTGCCCTACGTCCCCGACGTCGGCACCGAATGCAGCTCCTTTTCCCACCCGGGTGCGCTCGACGGCGCGGATGAGACGATCAGCCACGAGTACGCCGAAGTACTCACTGACCCTTTCCCGTCGTCGGGGTGGACCGACCGGCACGGGAGTGAGATCGCTGACAAGTGTGAAAACCTCATCGGTGGCCAGCCGGGAGGGTCCACGTACGTGTCGCTGGCGACCGGCACATTCGCGGTACAGGGGATCTGGGCCAACGACCTCGGGAAGAGGGGTGGTTGCGAGAACGCCCACTCCCCCATCTTGACGGTCAACCCTGGCAAACAGAAGGGAGTTGACGGAACTCCCCTCAGCCTGCAGATCAGCGCCTCCGATGTACGTGGCCGCACCCTCACCTACACCGCCGCCGGTCTGCCTGCTGGCCTGGCCATCAACGATGCATCCGGGATCATCTCCGGCACCCCGGTGGAGCGGGGCCGCTCAGCGACCACGGTGGCGGTATCAGACGGTTCGGCCACCGCCACCGTTGACTTCACCTGGATGGTCAAGCGCTAACCCCGTTTTGAAGGTGCCGCCCTTCTGGAGTGGTCTGATTGGCCGCAGAGCCACCCGACCCTGGAGCGACAACCCCGAGTCGGAACGTACGAGGCCCATTATCGTGTCGAGACAGTGAGAGTGCAGCGGGTCGGCTCAACCAAGATGAAGCGACGGTGGCGGGGCCCGTGGCTTCTCGTGGTCGTAGCCAGTGTTCTCACCGCCTCCGGCCCCGCCCTCCCCAGGTCTGCGTCGGCTGCGACGCCCAGTGTCCAGAATGCCTACGACTTCCTCAATCAGATGATGGACCTGTACGCGCACGGGTCAACGCCGCGGCTCGTGCAGAGCTTCACGGGCGGAACACTCGGCCAGCAGGGCTTCACCGACTCAGAGACCTATGACGACGCCCTGATGATCGACGCGTTCCTCGCCGAGGGAACGCCCGATGGACTGGCACGGGCCGTCACTCTCGGGAACTCTCTGCTCATCGTGCAATCCCACGACCCCGCCCGCGATGGTCGTATTCGAGTCGCGTATTCTCCGGCTCCTCTTGTCACGGTGAGGGGACACGGACACTCGCGTACGAAAGTGCGAATCACAGACAAGACCAGTGACGTCGGCAACATGGCCTGGGTTGGGATGGCGCTGACCCGCCTGTACGCGACTACCGGCAGCACTCCCTATCTGACTGGTGCTGAAGCCATCGCTACGTGGGTGGTTCGGAACTGCTCCGACCAGCGCGGCGCGGGAGGGTACACCGGTGGGAAGAACGCCAACGGGGCCCGAATCAAGTGGAAATCCACCGAGCACAACATCGACCTCTACGGGCTGTTCACCATGCTGGCCATCGAGTCGGGCGACTCTCAGTGGTCAGGCGATGCGGCGCGGGCCAAGGCATTCGTTGTGGCCATGTGGAATGCCAGTGCCGGCTCGTTCTACGTAGGAACGACGACAAACGGGGTGACCCCCAACACCGCCGAGCAACCCGAGGACGTGAACAGCTGGTCATACCTGGCACTACAGGACCCGACCTACAGCTCCTCCCTCGACTGGGATGTGCAGCACCTGTCGGTGTCGGCCAATGGGTTCAGCGGGGTCAGCTTCTGCCAGGGTGACAAGAGCGGGGTGTGGTTCGAGGGTACGGCTCACCTCGCCGATGCCCTTGCACTCCGCCACGCCAGCGGAGATGCAGCCCGGGCGGCTCAGTACCTTTCCGACATCGGGTTCGCCCAGACCAACGGGCCCAACGGCGACGGGTTGGGAATCATCGCGGCGTCGAAGAATGGACTGAGCGACTGCGACGGCGACTTCTACTACTCATCGCTCCATACCGGGGCCACATCCTGGTACGTCCTCGCATCACAGCAGGTGAATCCTTTTGTGATCTGACCCTCCCTTCGGACCTCTCGCTACCAGCCTGGGTCTCAACGGGCTTCAAATAGCTTCGTGACCTCTCCGAAGTGCCTCTTGCCGAGAGTTCTGCCATCATGATCGACCGTGGCCATTCAACCCAGACCTCCGAAGCACCGGACCAAGGTGCGTCACCGTCGTGATCTGTGGGTTGTGTCCTGTTCGTGTGACTGGTCCGAGGAGACGGTGTCGAGGTTTAGCGCCTTGATGGCCCTACGCCGGCATCAAGAGACGCAGGGGCCACCGGACCTCGAAGACAGGGTGCGCCAGGCTCAGGGCTGACTCTCGTTGAACCCCAGTGCCTGGACGAGTCCATCGAGATCGGCCACGGTGACAGTCAGCGCTGAGTGGCCCTTTCGGCTGAGGGCTGACGCGACCTTCTCCTGGAAATGGACGCACACCCCCGCCTTGGTGTTCGTCCCGAAGCTCAGCCCATCATCAACGAACGACGTCCGAGCCCCGATGGCGGTCCACCACCGATAGCCCCTCGTGATGTGGGCTCCGGTCACATTGGCCAACGGAGTGTCCAGTCGCAGGAACCCGAACGTCGCCTTGAAGTGCCCGTCGTCGGTGATGGTCACACCGTCCTTCGATGGCCGAACACCGAAGGGAAACCACATCGGCGCGAACTTCGTATCCAGCGCGTAAGCGAAGAGCTGGTTCATGATGAAGGACTTTCCACCTGGGTCTCGACTCGTGTAGAGCGCCACATTACAGGCGCCTGAGCTTGAATCGAAGGCGCCGGCGGGGCTGCAACGTTGAATAGTCACCAAAGCCGTTCACCCGTACATGACCGCTTGAGTCGAACGCAATCGCATAGTTGCCCGTACTCGTGGCGCGTCGCTGGTTTCGACTTGGGTGAGCGATGCGCGTCCACGGCGCATCTTGGTGGCGCCAGCCGGGCCCGCCGGCGACGCAGGGCTTCAAGTGCCGGTGCGATACTGGAGGTGGACGACCCCGCCCACGAAGCGGTCCACGCGCAGCAGCTCGAGGTTGGAATGGAAGTGCCCGGGAAGCGCCGCCGTGCCACCCCCGACCGTGACGGGTGTGACGAACAGGTGGATCTCGCTGACCAACCCGGCCGTCATCGCCTGACTCGCGAGGTCCGGGCCCCCGACGGATATGTCATGTTCTGCCTTCTCCTTCATCCGCAGCACCGCTTCCGGGTCGAATGCTCGCTCGATCCGCGTTCGGGCACTGGACACCGCTCCCAGTGTTGTCGAGTAGACGACCTTGGTGGCGGCCCGCCACGCTCGTGCGAAGTCCCGGACGTACGGCGGTTGGTCTTCGGCCGCGTCGAATGTCTCCCAGTAGACCATCGTCTCGTACATCCGGCGTCCATAGAGATAGGTGCCGAAACCCCGCTCGAGGCCGTTTATGAAGGTGAACACCTCGGGGTCCGGAGCGCCCCAGTCGAAGTTGCGGTTGTCGTCCGCCGTGTAGCCGTCGAGCGACATGATTGCCGAGTACACCAACTTCGCCACGGCGGTCACCCTAATGGCGCGTGGATTGGACATCTGCAAGCGATGCCCCTCCGCGGCGCATCGTGGTGATGATCTCCTGAGAGCCCTTGTGCCAGACGAAACGCTTGGGGCCGTCGCTCCACTGCTCTGTCCAGATCTCGATGGCTTCGACCAAGGTGTTCCGCGGCAGGAGAAGACCCCCGGCGAAGTCGCAAAATGCGTTGATTTCGTCAGTATTGATGAGGCAACCGCCAGTTGCGTGGACCAAAGTGGATTCGGCGGCGGTGGGCCATGCGCCGGATCAGCACTCAGACGCCACCCTGATGGTTGATGCCGAGATGGAAGCGAGTCACAATGCGACGCTTGCAAGCCTTAGCCATACGACTCGCACTTGCGGGACTCGCCTCACTGTCCTTGGGCATCGTCATGGTTGTTGCCTCGCTGGCTCACAGCTCGGGGACTCCCGCCTTCGCAGACTCCGCCCCTTACGAGCTTTACTGTCCGGGCACACCGGTCGGCAACATAGCGCTGAACGGGGTCGTAACCACGGGGACGATTACGCCCGCGTCGCCGGCAGCGGGCTCGACGTTCAACCTAACCAACTACCAATCCACAGTGTCGCTGCCAAGCGCCATTGTCGCGGCCGCTGCCGCATTGGGGAACTCCGCCATCACGGGCACCGCCGCGCTCAAAGTGGACGCCACGGGCGCCACCCCTGCCTCGGTGGCAGCCCCCCCGATCGCGATCAACGCTCCGATTCCGAGCCCGGTGCCTCCGACAGGCCTTTCCCTGGTGCTGCCGTCGGCGCCTGGGACCGTCGGTCCGTTCACCGCTTCGGGGGGTGCAGTAACTCTCACTGTTGACCCGGCGATCGCCCTGACGTTGGTGGTGTCGGGGAGCGACCTCAACCTCACTTGCACGCCGTACCCGAACAACAGCGCGGCGACAGGGATCGTGTCCTCACCGCCGTCAGGGGCGGAGGTATCGCCGGTAATCGCCGTAGCCAACGGAGGATCGACCACTACTACTTCGACGACGACACCACCCACTAGTTCGACGACGACTCCACCCACCTCGATCACCGGGCCCTATGAGTTGTACTGCCCGAGCACTCCGGTCGGAAACATCGCGCTCAACGACGCCGTGACCTCGGCGACGCTGTCGCCCGCGGCCCCGACCGCAGGCCAGTCCTTCAGCATCACGGGGTACCAGACGGTGGTGAACCTGCCCCAGAGCCTGGCCGCGGCCGCCGCGGCGGTCTCGCCGGGTCAACCCCTGGCGGGCTCGGCCACGGCCCAGATCGACGCCAGTGGCGCCACCCCGGCCACCACCCCGGAGGGACCGCTCGCCTTCAGCGTGCCCGTCCCGAGCCCGATCCCCGCCGCCGGGGTGAGCCTGTCGCTTCCCTCGACACCGGCGACGATCGCCGGCTTCACGGCCACCAGCGGGCCCATCACCATCGAAGAGGACGCCTCAGCCAGCCTGTCGCTCACCGTGGCGGGCAACGCCCTAGCCCTGACCTGCATGGCCTATCCCAATGACGACGTGCCCGAGTCGGGTATCACCACGACCGCACCCACCGGCGGCCCCATCGCACCGGTCATTGCGGCCGCAAGCAGCGTGTCGACAACGACCACCACAACTACTACTTCGACAACCACCACGACTCCCAGCACCACCACCACGATTCCCAGCACCACCACGACGGGCGGAGCCGCGACGACCACAACCACGGTTGCGCCGACTACCACAACATCGGCACGGCCTCCGACGACCACCACGAGCACTGCGCCAAACACTTCGGGTGCGAGTAGTACTTCCTCAACCTCCGCTCACGTCGTCACTGCTTCTTCTGGCACCCTGGCGTTCACCGGACCGGGACCGAGCCTCAAGACCGCGACCATCATTGGCGCCGCCCTAATGCTGCTCGGACTCCTGATGCTCCTCCTCGCCGATATCCCGCGCCGATTGCGGAGTCAACTGGCCTACGCGAGCTCCAAGCTTGGGCGAACGAGAACAGCAGACGGAACACAATCCATGGAAGCGGGCCCGGCAGTCGCACTCAGAGAAGGGGCGCGCGATCAGATCTTCGTCGATGGCTCTGGGAAGGTCGAGATCGGTGCAGAGGAGCCTGAGTCAACCGCCAAGCGGGAGATGACTCATCAAGAAAGAGCCGAGGCGCTCCTTCGTGACCTTAGGGATCTGGAGAGCCGGGTCAACAAGGCGACCGGTTTCCCGAAGCTGGTCGAAGGAGACGAGCCTGGGTAGCACGAAGCGCAAGGACCTCACCGCTCCTGACGGGCGAGGTGCGGCAACGATGGCGCGCCCGTGAGACCGTCAAGGTTCAGTCCTGCGTCCATTGCGAGCGTCTCCGTAGCGGCCCGTGGGGTGATAATCCCCATCAGCCAACCCACTCCAAGACGGCTTGACCGTCGAGGCGCGCCATTCCCCACCAGGGTCATTGGGAGCTCTGGCTCGCATTCAGCCCGTCTTTGATTCCCGCAACGACCTGAGCGACGGCTCGGACCTACCTCTAGTTCGCCCGTACAAATGTCTCAGTAAACCTCGTGTTGGTCGCGTCGAATGGGCTCGTAGAGATCTCGGTTTGGTCAGCACTGTCCACCAAGTTGAAGGCGTGAAGGAACTCGGCCCCACCAAGGGGGCCGCCGTCGAGTCGACATTGCGACAGGACTACGGTTCCGAAAGAAGCGACGGCATCTGATGTTCCACTTCCTCCTTGGGTGATCACCCCGACCGTGACCGGTTTCTTGTTTTTTGGAGGTCTCCCGCTTCTCTCCACGCCAACACCGCCACGCGTCACGTCCCGCACCGTTGAAGCGAGTTTGCTACGCGTCTGGGACACGGTGATCTGAATCGTGTCGCCGGGCGACACGAGGTTGGGGCCACCCACAACTCCATTGGGTCCTTCATATGCTTCTAGTCCAGCGGAGTAAGTCCCATTGGTACAGGTCGCATCGGCCGATCCCCCAGCAGCGCTTGCTGCGAAGATAGAGCTTGCGTCAGAGACAACGACACTCACCCCTATGGATGAGTTCCCAGTTCTCGGGCAAATGATCGACGGCATGACAAAGGTAGCGATGACAGTGGCGAGATGCTTCTTCGATGAGGGCGCTCGAGCTGTAAAGCCAGCCATGGTGCGACTGGGCAGCGCAACCAGGGAGCCCTGTGACGATGAGGTGCGGACTCCCGTCGACGCGTCCGCAGATGAAGGCGCAATCCCCACAACGAGACAGATCGACCCAAGAGACGCTGTCACGAGTCCGGCCGATCGGCGACTCGGCATACCTCGCCGTATGAGGATCTGGTGGTGTCGCGGTGTCCTCATTGCGATGAGCGCTCCTTCAGCCCAGCCAACGTCCCGCCACCATGAAGAGCTGCTGAGAGCGGCTGATCTCCCAGGGTATCGACGCGCCTTTCAGATCTCCTCGTCAAAGTTGAGGATCCAAACCGTGTCAGGGTGTAGATCGACGGGGAGGTAGCGCCAGGGTCGAGGCTGACTCAAAGGCAACCCACCCCTGCGCGTCTGCCAATGGGAGGTTGCTCTCGACGCGGCAGGGTCTGCCCGTCTTCCGGGGCTCCCTCGATTCACAAATCCGTCGCCCAGCCGAATGGTTCTGTCGCCCTCCCCATGTCTTCGCCACCCGTAGCATGGACCCCATGACAGACGAAGAATCCACCCACGATCTCACTTCGCTCTTGGTGATCGCCGAGGACATTCGAGACGGCAGGCGAACGGAACCGTTTGGTCAGGACGAGATTTACCGCCTTTGCAATGAACTCAAGCGGGCCATCGCACTTCTCGGCGCCGACGAGGGAGAGTCCATTGTTCTGGAGGGTGAGGGAGACGTCCTCTAGACACGGCGTCGACGCAGAGAACTCGGTGCGGTCCCCGCGTTGCCGGACCTGAACGCGGCTAGGGATAAGTGACGGTAATCTTCGCCGCTCCGACGAGTGCAATGGTATCGACGCCCGTTGGCTGCGGCTTGCCGACATAGCAGATCACCGACGTCGGCTCCTTGCCTCTCTGGCCATTGGCGCAGACATCCGCCTTCAACGAAGCCTGGAAGCGACCTCGTTTATTGGTGGTAACCGATACCGCGTTGTTGGAGGAGCACGGGTTCTGGGGGGCTATCCACGCGGTCGTCGAGCACTCCTTGATCGTGAACGTGCTGTTAGCGCGGAATCTGACACCGGTTAAGGCTATCGAGGTATTGACCATGACATTGTTCGGCTGCACGTTGATGTGTGGTGAACCCATCGCAGCTGCGGCCGAGGTCACACAGAAAGAGGTAGCCGTTGCTGCAAGACTTATCAGTATCGCAAACCGCCACCGACGTACCTGCATGAGGACCTCCTCACCCGTTTCGTCTTCTGGCAACGAGTCTGCCTCGGTTCAGTCTCACTTACAAGAGTCCCGCCGAGGCGGCGGTGTTGGTTGTGCCGCACTGGCGTAGGAGCTGCACTAGGAGCGCCGACCCCACTCAGGTTGCCGTCACCACTTGTCAGCTCGACGGGCGATGCGGAACACCCTGGTAATGATTCTCGGACGTCCCGGTGGCGTCTCCTCGTGGCGCGAAGAGATGACGGGGCGCGACTACGTGATCAGTGCAGACGGGCCGTCTCCGAGGGCGATGCCTAAGGAGGGACACCCTTCCTACTGTGCCCGTCCATCGCTGTTCATCCGCCCTTCTGCACCATCTCGCGTTCGTTAGCCTCTCTCTGTGCCTGGATGGACCGAGATCGTCACCGGTGGCAGCCGCCTGGCCGCCCATAGGTACGCAGCCGCCTGGCCGCCCATAGGTACGCAGCCGCCTGGCCGCCCATAGGTACGGTGGCACCGGTGAGGGACTCCTTCTCCTTCACGGTCTTGCAGGTCATAGCGGCGAATGGAAAGAAGTTGCGAACCTCATAACTTCGTATGAGATCTTCGCTTTCGATCTACGTGGGCACGGCCAAAGCGAACGCCGTCCAATCGACGTTTCGCCGCAGGCGTACTGCTCTGATGTGGCCGAGGTGGTCAAAGCCATGGGACACGAGCGAGTCCACCTCGTCGGCCAGTCATTTGGAGGACACGTTGCCTTCCTCGCAGCTGCATGGCGTCCCGAGCTTGTGTCCTCACTCGTTGTCGTAGAGGCCGACCCCGATGGACCCAGCCCAGAAGTGCTCGACCGGGTGGCTGCATGGCTCGGCTCATGGCCCAGGCCATTTCCGGACCGTCTGGCTGCCTTGGAGTTCTTCGGTTCATCGGCGTCCGGCCCAGCATGGGTGGAGGGCCTAGAAGAGCGAGAGGGTGGGTACTGGGCCCGATTCGACACTAACGTAGTGCTCAAGGCGTTGGAGGCTCTGACGGTGCGGAGCTGGTGGGACGATTGGGTACGGATCACCTGCCCGACTTGGATTGTTCGGGCCGACGGCGGTGCCCTCCCGTTGGAGCTTGCTGACAAAATGGCGGCTGAGCTTCCAAATGCATCAGTCGTGACCATTCCGGATGCTGGTCATGAGGTGCACCTCGATCAGCCCGAGCGCCTGGCGCAAGTGCTCATGCAGATACGGGATGGCGATTGATTCGGGAGCGAGTCGGCCCAAGGGGGGCGGGAGAACCATCTTGATGCGCTACTACAGCGCCGTCCATCACGTCGTCGGGATTGGCCGACGTCGGTTCCTCAACGCGGGGAGTCGCGGGTCCGATATTCGGGACGTTGGCTCCCCGGCGTCGGCTATAACCAGTGAACCCACTGCACGTTCAAGGCGTGCACACCCTGCGCTGAGAACCACCAGATAACCACTGCCTCGACAACCAGGGTGATGGCTACCGTCTTGAAAGTCCGATCCTTTCGCTCGGGTTCCTGTGCGCCTAGC
>Ga0182024_10000246_pt1 | contig 133476 bp, 106 predicted proteins | sample P32metaG_FD_120480 | JGI IMG/M metagenome (GOLD analysis project Ga0182024, IMG submission 120480) | Permafrost microbial communities from Stordalen Mire, Sweden - P3-2 metaG (Illumina Assembly) | ecosystem: Environmental > Terrestrial > Soil > Wetlands > Permafrost | place: Sweden: Stordalen... | reverse complement strand
CTTCATAGAGCAAGGGCCTCTCTGCAAGGTTATTCCGTTCTGCGGGAATTACCGCGAGTATTATATCTTCGATAGCGGAACGCCTAGAGGACTCCATTCTCGTCGGAGAACTACGTAGCCCATTGGCGTCGCTACTTGTATCATTAACAATCTATAGTACGTCCCAAAATTTATGCAGAACCATCACCACATTCATGTCAGGAGAACTACAGAGCTAAACGATATAGATTCTGCCTCTTTTCGCGTCCAATGCTGTTTCAGCGTTCGAGTGGAGTTATCTTAGCCCCAAAATGGGGCTAAAGTCTGTCCGGAAAGTGGCCCTTCATATGAACCGCTTTAAAAAGTCAGCATTGATTCAGCCACGTATATTGCAAGTGCCAGCTTGGGACGAACGATCGTCCGCTATAAAACAAAGAGCGCGTTTTTCTTACAAGGAAGCCTGTGAGAGGGCTCACCAATTGAGTTCGCGGAGGCCTCTAGTGTCTAGACGCTCTCCAGCCCTAGGTGCGGTGACCGGAATGTAGTCGTTCTGCACATAACGGCCACATTCTGGTCACAATTCGATCTTCGCGAAAGTGCCAGCCCTCTTATTTGACTACTCCAGTGAGTGTCGGAGAGATACTCCCCGCAAACACGGAAGAGCCACTGTAGGTGGCGTACACGCTGTAGGTGCCAGCCTTGGGCACCTTGGTGTGGTACACCAGGATCCCGTTGGCGCCGAGGGCTGCGTTGACGGTTGCCTTGGTTTCAGGGGAACCGAAAGTAATGGTTCCGGTGGGAATGACCGTGCCGGAGTCTGCCGTGACGGTGACGGTCAGGGTTAAGTCCTCACCTGGCGTGAGATTAGAACTGGGACTGCTGGACATGGTAGTTGTTGTTCCAACCTTGGCAGTCGATGTAACAGTCAAGGTGCCGGGGATATAGGCGAAGGTGTAATTGGAGGCGGTGAGGGCTTCCGCTGAGAAGGCAATGGGATACTTGCCCGCGGGGGAACTGGTTGTTGCCGCCGTGATCAGGATTGCGGCGCCACTGACAACGCTGGCGGTGTCTTTATTCACGAAGCCGGTGATGGTGTAGGTCAAGGTGGGATTGGGCGCTCCTACAGGTCGGGAGGCGTTATTTGCCGTCACCTTCAATGAGGCAGGTGCCACGGTGAAGGTCTGGGAGGCAAGATTAGCGGGGGCGAAAGTATTGTTGCCGGATTGGGATGCGGTGACGGTCACTGTTCCCGCGCCGGTGATGGTGAGGGTCGCCCCTGAGATCGTGGCCGGCCCGGTTACAGCAAAGCTGACGGACAAGCCGGAACTGGCAGTGGCGTTGAGTACGAGGGGAGCTACGCCGTAGGTTTGATTGCCAATCGACGCGAATGTGATGGTTTGTGGCATTAGGGTGCAAGCGGACTGAGTGAGGAAGCTGACGTCCTGCGCATTGGATTGTCCGGAGATGTCGTAGGCGCGGGCTACGAGATGGAGGAAGCCGCTGCCGGGAACGACGAAGCCGTAGGGCAGGGCCGTGAGCGGAACGGTGGTATAGGTGTTGCCGCCGTCGACGCTGTATTGGACGAGGGAGAGGCTGGCGCCCTCGACTCCTGGAGTCGCAGAGACCGTGGCGTACTCGCAGGTGGTGGGCACGGTATCGAGCGGCTTTACCTGAATGTTGACGACAGGTGGTGCGCCGCCGATGGTGACGTTGGTGGTGGCGCTGATCTTGTTGCCGTCGGAGTCGGTGCCGGTGAGGGTGAGAATGTGGTTGCCTGGCTTCAGCTTGACGCTGAGCGGGGAGCCGGAGCCGAGCGAGCCCTGGAGGTTGGAGGACCACTGTAGGGCGGAGCCGGTGAGGACGCCGTCATCGGGGTCGTAGACAGAGCCGCTCAGGTAAACTGGGTCGGCCGCAGCCTGGGCAAAGTTCGGCGCAGGAGTGTCGATATGAATGACCCGCGGCTTCTTTCTCGATACTGAAAATAGGGAGGAAGTCGCTGTCCCCGTATTCACTCCGTCAGAAACAAGGACTCTGATCAACGCCTGTTTCGATCCGGCTAGCAAGTCGAAATTTACTGGAATTGTTGATTCATTCTGCACGTCTGAAAGCAGAGACCAAGTTGCCCCGTTGTTTGACGAGTAGAGTACCTTGGACCAATAGACGGACGTCCCCTTAACGATCCACGAAACATTTTGGAGTCCGGATTCCACGGACCCGGCAGTGGGCAGTGTGACTGAGACGCTGGGTGCGATACCCCCAAATGTAATACGTCCAAGCTCGGCACCCTGCGGACTCAACAGCACGATCGTTGCTGCATTTGCTGTGACAGGAATCAGCTCATTAAAGCTATCAGGAGCCGCAGTTTCATCGGTCGAGCTGCTGCCTAATGCATTCTCCGTAACCGAAGCTGTTGGAGTAAATTGACGCGTGAAGAGCGCCTTGCCGGCGGCGTCTCTAACCTCGAGAGAATAGGTCCCTGTTCCGATCCCCGTATTGCCTTGCGCGGTCAGCTCGAACAATGGTTCGAAAGTTACGCCGGATTCGGTCAGAGTTCCAGATACAGTCCAGAATGGTTCAGGAGTGGGGGCCGTCGCAGGTTGATTCTGTCTCGGCTCAACCGAAGGGGCGAAACCAGATCCTCCACCTAGAGTCCCGATCATGGTTTTGTATCGTTGGGGAGATATCCAGTTTGGAGAGCAATAACCCATCAGCTCAAAGTTCTTCATTGGATCCAGCGGTTTTTGTGCAGAGACATCGAAGCCGACTTCGGGGCGTGTGGTGTCTTGGATGTAGTTGTTTGCGAATGGCCAGTCGGTCCCCGGCTGGCTCGCCAAATCCCAGCAGCCAAATCCAGGTGCCGTTGACACGGGGACTTTGGTATTGGTATGTAGCAAGTCCAGAGTGTGTCCGGTTTCATGGGCCACGATGAAAGGGCCAATATTTACGGACGTCGTCCATGGGGAATCTGTGCGCCCGATAGCCCAGTACCAGCCGATCTGAGCTATACCCCCAAAGGGGAGAAGCAGATCGGGAGCCGGAGGCTTGGGTGCCGGTTGTACTACGCCGAAGTATGTTGTGCGGCGATTCTGGCCTATATCTCCAATACCGGCACCGTCGAATAGCCAGTCCCATCCAACCTTATTACGTGCGGCCGTTTCCCATGCAAGGACGTCATAACCGCTGGGATGTTTCGGATCATTGGGAGCGGGGAAGTCGGCGATGTCTTCATCAACTTCATAGGTCGTTGGCTCGACAAAGACACTTTTCGTGGGTGCAATTTTGCTGAGCAAGCTGATTGCGCCGGTATTGAGGGTAGTTATGTCACCGCATAGCCATTTGCCACTAGAGTCTTTTGCGTGGCAAACCGAGACAGAGCGGAGGCGCAGGCTGTTCGTGTCTCTACTTGTGATGGGGAGGATTTCTTCTTCGACGGTGTTGCCGGAGGGGTCGAGGACGTCGAGGGTTGCGGTCCAGCTGCCGGAGGGCGGGGAGAAGTAGAAGTCGATGGAGCTGCACCCGTTGGACTGGGCTCGCTGTTTGTCTGGGGTGCAGTTGGGTTGCAAGGCCAGGCGCTTGCTGTCTGTTACAACGCCGGAGATATTTATCGTAACGTTGGTCACATCCTGGACGGGATTGAGGTAGGTGCGCAAAACCGATTGCTTGCCGGAAATGATGGGGACCGGGGGTTCGCCGTTCGCGGATAGACTGGCTTTGAGATCGTCCAGGGTCTGGTATTGCTGAATGGCCTGGGTCACTTCGATGCTGGCGATGGTGGGGGACTGGCAAACATTCAAGTTATCGATGCCAGTGTAATTGGCATAGCCGGAAACGGCCAGCGAGGCGATGGTCTTGCCGCTGGGAGCCGAAACAGAGAGGGGAGTCCAAACGTTGTATTTGCCTGATCCGGGATAGTTGGCACTGCCGCTCGATGTCGCGACGACCTTGCCGCCGGAGTCATAGGCAGTGAGAGTAATGGGATAGGCAGTGGTGTAGTAGAGCGATATGGTAGTTGCACCGTTGGGGATATTGATGGTCTGAGAGGTGGGATTTCCATTCAGCCAGAAGGCGATGGTCACCGGCGATGGCTCGTTGGAGAAATTGCCGTTGCCGCCCGCGGCTTGCTCAATGAGACTCAGCCAGTCGGGTAAGCTGATGCCCTGGAAGTCAGGAATCGCAGCCAAGTCGGCAAGGCCTTCAAAGTCGATCAGAGTGCATGAGGAACCGTCGGGCCCGGTCACGTTGGGTTTGATGGCTCCGCGAGGAAGTACCTCGACGTTAAATTTGTGCTTGGTTGTGTCGTAGAGCGGAAGAGGCTTCTGGCTCTGGCTTCTGGTGCTGGTTGGAAACAGGAAGGTCAAGGTGGAAAGGCACAGGACTGCGAAACGCACAAAGCTTCTCCCAGGCGTCATGTCGACTCCTCATCAGACCCAGATCAGGGCCTATCGTTGCACAACAGTGACGTTCGGGGGAATAACATCGCAAATGATCCTCTAAGTTGGCCGTCTTGGAAAGAGAATCACTTGAGTTAGCGATCGTAACTCGAAAAACACTACTTACGCAACATTTTGTTTCCTCTTGCCCAGTTTTTCCGAGAGAAGCACAAATCCGAGCGGATTGAGTGTGGATTTGCTTGATCCTGAATAGTTTGCGACAGCGCCTATCGAATTTGAATCTGGAATCGGCGCAGATCGTGCCGCTATTCTCTATCCCCGAAGCAGTGCGGCGAACTTCCCGACTTACACAAGATCGAGATTTTCGTCCTCGAAGCCGATAGCGTGGCCAAATCCAGCGCTTAGTGGCAAAGCCTGGAAGTGCTTTGGAAGAGCTATTTTCAGAATGCTGGAGCCGCGCGCACGAGCTACACCATCTTGCACGAACTGCGGACCCTGCCCGGCCTCATGTGACTATGCACGATCTAAGTTCACTACGCTCCCTCACCGTATTCCGAGCCTATTTTCCTTCTGGATAACGCAATAACCTGGAGAAAATTTTTCTCGTGTTTCACGAAAGAATTTATATCAAATGCCCTTGACAGCTATCCGGGCGTCCGGCGGGTATGGGGACTCTCCGTAAAAGATTGTCAGCAACGTGAGTGATCTGAGCTATGCAGTGCGAGGGAGGGCGCAGCCACCCTCTTCTGTATGCAATGCCTGCTGAGTAACGCAACACTTGATACGAGAACTGCAGTCGTTTTTTACTTGATCTTTCGGACAGTGATGCGATTGATCGCCATATCGTTCACTTACTAAACGATGTATCTCCTTAGTCTTCATTAGAGGTATGGTAGCGAAACTGGTTTACAGAATCATTCTTGCCTTGACTTCCACCTGCCGTGATCGGCACCCAATTCGACGCATCGCACGAATTGCACTCGGAATCAGCGTGTTTGCGATCCTTGTTTGTCCCATGCACATATTGGCTCAGGATGGCTCTGGAAGTAATCCTTTGCAAGACCCCAACGCTGTCTCCGCAGTGAACATGGCACTGATCGGGGTTGACGGCGCAGGTGGAATGCCCGGCGGCTTTTGTACCAGAGTCAACGAGACAAACTGGTATGAGAGGAGGCTCTCTCGGTAGATGGTTTGAGACAACTGACTGCTCAAAGGAATCGTTTTTTCTGCTGAGCACTGTGGCTTTGGCCTACGGGTGTTTATCAGTTCGGGGATGCGCTGCTGAAGCAGGCACAATTCCCTGCCCCTCAACTACAGAATAGAAATGGTCCGCCGACAAGTTGACGAGGTCTTCGACCAGTCCTGATGGCCAGTGGATCTGTATCTTCTCAACCTTGGTTGCGGTACCCAGTCCAAGATGGATGCGTAGATCGTTCTGCGACAAGTAGCTCCCGCCACTATGGATTTCGTCGGTTTGTGTCATTCCGCTTGCTGTTATCCTGATGCGCGCGTTAAGCGCAAGCCGGTTACTCTTCTTGCCGGTGAGTTCAAAGCTGATCCAGTGACGTCCCGGAACTCCATGATTGCGCAGCAGCATCGGCCTGCCATCAATGTCGCCAACGACGACATCCATATTTCCATCATTGAAGAGATCTCCGACGGCAAGACCGCGGGAGACGCGGCGTTCCATCAGGGCTTTCCCTGCCTGATCACTTGCATCGCAGAAGGTGCCGTCTTGCTGGTTGAGATGGAGCAGCTTGGGCTCGCGATACCCTGCGCCCGATGGCAGAGTATCGACCTGTGGATAGACGTGGCCATCCACCGCGATTAAGTCGAGCCAGCCATCGTTGTCCAGGTCAACAAACGCGGTTCCCCACTTGACCCAGGGAAGTGACGGCAGCGCGACGCCGGATTGATAGGAGGATTCCTTGAAGTTCCAATCACCATCGTTGCGATAGAGCAGATCGTTTTCGTCGGAGAAGTTCGTCACGTATAGCGATGGTCTGCCGGTATGGTTGTAATCACCAATCGCAAGGCCCATCGAAGCTTGCTCCGAACCGTCGTCGCTCACCGCGGTACCTGACTGAAGACCAATCTCCTTGAATTTGCCGTTGCCCAAGTTCTTGTAGAGAAACTTAGGTGTGGAGTCGTTGGCCACGTAGATGTCAGGGCGCCCCGTGTTATTGAAGTCTGCCCAGAGTACGCCAAGTCCATAATAGCCATCCGGGTCGCTGACGCCAGCTGCCTTCGAAACATCCGTAAATGTCCCATCGCCGTTGTTATGAAAGAGCGAGTCGCCTGCTCCGCGCAGGCCTCTGGGTCCGCATTGCACGTCGATTCCTCGATATTTGCAGAAGGTCGCGCTTCCGAATCCCGGCATGTCGTCCAGATGGAAGTCGACGTAGTTGGCTACCATGAGATCGACAAATCCATCTCCGTCGTAATCGCCGAACGCTGCGCCGGTTGACCAACGGCCATCGGCGACCCCGGCCTTAGCGGTGACGTCGGTAAATGTTCCGTCGCCGTTGTTGCGATACAGCGTATTGCCTCCGAGGCAGGTAATATAGAGATCGGGCCAGCCATCGTTGTTGTAATCCCCAACCGCGCCCCCCATCGCGAAGCAGGGAGTATTGAGACCAGCTTTAGCCGTGACATCGGTGAATGTGCCATCATGATTGTTATGGTAGAGAACACCGAGGCTCTTTTCGCCATTGATGGCCATCTCCACGGTTGGCGCGTTGGTGAAGTAAATGTCAGGCCAGCCGTCGCGATCATAGTCGATAAGAATCACCCCTCCGCTCATGGACTCGACAATGTACTTCTTCGATGGGTCGGAGGTGTGCTTGAACGTGATTCCTGCCGCGACGGTGATGTCTTCCAATTGCGGGACAGGGCGTCCACTGCACTTGGTTGACTTGGCGCCTGGTGGAGGCGGAGGCGCTGTGGGATGCCCGCTCTGCGCGGTGGCTACATTGAGGCAGCAAAGCATCGCGGCAATCAACTTCAATGGCGAAAACTGTCGTTTGCAGGCGGGCAATAAGGTTTGGTTCTTCACGGTGGGGACTTTGGTCATCAAGGGTTGTACTTTACCGCGTCGGCGGCCTGTTCGCGTGATTTAGCTTTGAGCTGCTTGTAGACTTCCAATTCGCGATCCGCTTCTGCGATTCTATCCTCCTTGCGATAGGCGGCTTGGAGTTGGTAGTGCATGTAGTCCACTTGCGGACTGAGACGAGCGGCTTCTTCCAGATGTGCGACGGCGTCGGTAATTTGACCTTTGTCCAATAAGATCTTGCCCAGTTCATACTGGGCGTTGGCGTAGTCAGGATGGGCTAAGACTAGCTGACGGAAGAGAGCTGTGGCGACCTCGATCTTCGACTGCTGCAAGTAGACAAAGCCGAGATGATACTCGGCAACGGGATCGTCCGGCGACAGACTCAGCTCCGTTTGAAATTCCTTTGCTGCTTCAGACCAATGCTGCCAGTGAATGTCTGCAAGTCCAAGATAGAGGTGCGCCTTTCGCAGTGAAGGCTCCGATTGCAGCGCACGTTGCAGTGTTGACGTAGCCCGCGAATAGTCGCCGATTTCCGTCCATAGCTGGCCGGTGAGCAGGAGTGTCTCATTTGGCCGCGACTCCGATTCGAATGCGGTCAGAACCTCAGTTGCCTTCTTCATGTCGCCGAGGTGCGTTAGCGAGGCCGCCCAGGCATAACCGGTTTCGCTATCGGTCATGCCGCGGACGCCAAGTGGCGCAAATGTGCGGGCCGCCTCAGCAAACTGGTCCGTAGCGAAGTAGGAGATGCCAAGCATGCCACGCATCGGTGCCGAGTCGGGTTGCTGAGGAAGCGCTTGAGCAAGGCCGCGAATCGCCTCGACGTAGTCTTTGACGCGAAATGCGCATTGGCCGATGTTTTTGGCGAGACCGGAGAGCGTATTGTCCCAACGCTCTGCCTGATGGTAATGGTCCAATGCCTGCGAGTAATTTCTCTGAATTGCCTCCGCCGTCGCAATATCGTTGAATGCCACTGCGAGCACAGAGCGAAGCTCTTTCTCTCGAACATCCCCAGCAGTGCGCTGCTCCGCCGTCAACTTACTGTCCCCGGCAACGGAGTTCTGAACCCCTGGGGCGGATTCGTTCTCTTGCTGGCGGCTGAGCGGCATCACCGCCGCAGCTGAGCCAGCTCCACCGGCTAGCGCCATCGAAGAGACGCTCTGCTGGCTCTGCACCATTGTCTTGTTCTGCAAATCGCGCGCCTTGGCGACGAAGGCATCGCTCTCTTCGACTTGTCCGTTCTTAGCAAGGATGCGGCCGAGATCCACGTAAGCTCGGCGTATCTGGTAGTTCGACCGGGCTTCGTCACTACCCGTCAATTCGACTGCCTTGCGCAGCATTACTTCCGCGCGTTTCATATCTTCCTGCGAATAAGCATTCAGACCCATGTACAGAAAAGACTCAGGTGCCGACGGATCGATTTCCGACGCAACCTTGAGATACTTATTTGATTCGTCGTACTGGCGCTCGCCCGAGGTGAGAAATCCAAGCATGTAATTGGCGAGGTAGTCGTGCGGAAAAATCTCCGCCTCGCGCCTCAACTCGGCCTCGGCTTCGGGCGTGGGCTTCCAGTCATTCATATAGAGCCGCGCGAGGCCGAGAAAGTAATGCGCATGGGGTGTCTTTGGATCGAGGGCAATGGCTAGCTGAAACTCGCTCACTGCAGAGTGCATTTCGTCGGCATCGCGATAGGCACGGCCGATCAGAACGTGCAGTGAGCCGCTGTCTCCGGCGATCTTTTTCATCTGATCGAAGACCGCGACGGCCCTGGTCTTGTCTTCTGGTCTCTTTGTCTGCAGAAGACATACGGCGAGTGGGTAGAGATTATCGACCTCGGGGCTGGCTATGGCCACGCGCGTAAACGGCTCAACTGCCTGGACGAATTTTCCGCTCTGAACATAAGCACTCGCAAGAGCCCGATCGGCGCGAAGGTTGCCGGGCTCGGCAGTGTGGGCTTGCTCCGCCAATTGGATGGCCTGGTCATACTGGCCAGCCTGGATATCGGCGATCGCCAGGTTGACGCGCGTGGCTGTTACCTCCTCAAAATCGAGGGAGCTGCGATAACTCTCGATCGCTTGCGAGTAAGAGGACTCGATCATCTTTAGATCAGCAAGTTCACGCAGCGCCGAGGCCATGACAAGCTTATTCGTTGTCATTACTGCCGCTGGATCGCCGGAAGCACGCGCAGCTACTGCGACGGCGAGCCGGGCGACAAGCTCATTCTGCTGTGAGCCGGCAGTTTGCTTCGACACGGCGTGATGCGTCGGTACCTGTGCAGGGACACACCGGCAGATCAACGAGCCAAGAAGAAGAGCTATACAGCCCGCGTCTCGATCGAAATGTCTGCGGAGAAGTTTCCGAGAAGTCACGAGTTTGGGCGAGAGACGCTTCATCGATGATTGCTGTGCAGATTTTACCGCAAATCAAACTGCGGAGCCTGAACGCAGACTCCGCAGCTGAGGGTTGTATTGAGTTAGACGTCAGAACTGGAACTTCAGACTGTATTGCAGTTCGCGATTGCTTCGACCGGCCTGCAGTACCTGCACCGAGCCAAAGCCGCTGACCGCTGCCTGGCTGGTGATGACGTTGTGGGTGGGAGTGCAAACAACATCTGCGCCGCAGGTAACTGATGCAGGTGTATAGCCCGCGCCTTCCAGACCGTTGCTATTGAAGTTGGGGTGGTTAAGAAGATCAAAAAAGTCCATCGCGAACTTGATTCGATACTTCTCTCTGATTGACCAGTTTTTGGCCAACTGTCCATCCAGATCGGTTGTCGGAGCACCGAAGCAAGAGCCGCGGTGTTCGATGTTGGACGGGACTGTACCCAGAGCATATCCGACCAATGTAAATGCAGCCGGATTGATAATCTGGTTTGCTTTCTCGCCCGAGTTGCAGCCTATTCCTGTGGTCAGAGGTCTGTTATTGCCGTTGTAGCCAGTGCCGATGAGCTGGTTTGCCGAGACAGCGCTCGGCACACCGGTGATGGGCAATCCACCGTTGGCAAACACAGTCAGGGAGCTGCCGTGAGCAGCGGTGAAGATGCTGTTGGCCTCCCATCCACCGACTGTGTACTGTATGAGCTTGTTGTACTTCGCGAGCTTGGGCAGGAAGTACACCTCATTCATCACGAAGATGTTAGGGCGATTGATGTTGGTGCTACCCTTGTCGAGCTTCGAGTTGCCTGTGACAGTCGTGGCTTGTGAGTCGAAGCTACCCGAAGAGTCGTCCAGAACCACGTCTCCGATAGAGTGCGACCAGGTATACGCCGCCTGGAAGGTGGAAGGTCCAACCTGAGACCGGAACAAAGTCTGCAGAGAATGATAGGAGGCGTGTCCATAGCGGGCAAAACCTCCAATGCTGCCGAAGTTCGTTGCCGGACGCAGAGCATTCTGAGCAGAGCCTTGAGCGAATACCGCCTGCGCCCAATTGGACTGCGGGATGGGGTTGAAGGCTTCCATCGAGGTCAGATGTACACCGGTATTGCCGACGTAGCCGAGCTCGAAAGTCGTATTTCGGGCTAACTGCTGCTCGACCGTAGCATTCCACTGCCACGAGTTCGGTGTATTGCCCTTGGGATCCTTCCCGTAGTTGGGAGAAACCGAGGCGCTCGCTAGTGGCGTTACAGAATCGATTGGACGGTTAGTGTTGATGCCGATCACAAAAGGAGCAGTTCGGGCCATACCTTCGTCAATGCCCACCAATTCCCGTTGAAAGAACTGGCCGCCTCCAAATCGCAGTGCCGTCTTGCCATTGCTGAACACATCCCAGGCAATACCCAGGCGAGGGGCAATGTCGTGATTGTTTTGCTCTATCAGCGACCTGCTCATACCCGGCGTTCCATTCGATAAGCCGAGATTGACTCCCAGAGAACCGAGGAACTTGTTAGCATCCGCGCAAGGAGTTGTTCCAGGAACAATGATTGTTCCATTGCAGGCGTCCGATGGGTTCGAAGCGGCTTCAGAAGCGCTCCAATTGGCAAGGCTCCAGTTTGCCCAGTGGTTGTCGTCGCCGAAAGGTTCTCGGTAGAACGACCAGCGGAAACCCAGATCGATCGTTAGGTTACGGCGAATCTTCCACGAATCTGCGACATAGAACTCGAAGTCATGCCACTTGACGAACGCGGTAGCATCGATGCTGTTCTCGCCGACGTTAAACTCCTGCGGATCGCCTCCGGTCGTCGTGCTGCCGGTACCGGGAATCAGAACATTAAGCAGCGGATTGGCTGAATTCACACAGGCCGGATGGCCCGGCGTCGCGACAAAAGGCTTACCTGTCGACGGATCGGTGTCGCAGTGCACGGCGGTCGGAAGAGTTGGGCGATCCGCTCCGTTGCCGTTGTCTTCAACCTTCTCGTTAGTGCTCCAGAAACCGCCAGCCTTCAAGAGATGATTGCCCTGGACTCTCGATAGGTTGTCTTGCACGGTGTACAGATCTTCGTGGTTCTTGTAGGGTGCGATGTTCCAGAAGGAGGCCTCGCCCTGATAGGAACCGTAGGGATTCAAACCACCCCATCCGCCGAAGAACTCACCGGACTGCTTGATCGACGAAGGAAAAGTCGGCGGGTAAGCCGTCTGCAGTGCGGCAACAATATTTGCCCGAGTGCCGCCAAGGGTGGTGATGATGGCATTATGTCCGTAGCCGAACTCAACGTCGTTGACCATGCTGTTCGAGATTGTCGAGCTCAACTTGGCCATGACACTCTTAGACGGCTGGCTCCATCCCGATTGAACTGTCGGGTAGTTGGATTCACCCCAGAAGGATGAGCCATTATTGGGTGTTGGATTTGTCCACGAATCCTGAGTCCAGCGGAACGTAGCCCGATTCTTGCTGGTGATATCGTAGTCAGTTCTGACGTTCCATTCGCTCCAGTTCAAGGGGTTGTTCAACGAGGTCGCCCAGTTATATCCATTGCTGTTAACCAGCTTTTGGTTTGAATTGAAGTTGGCTGAAGGATAGAATTGTGCGATCAGCAGTCCACCCGCGTCAGGATTGGCGATCTTGTATGGGTTGCCTGATGCCTGGAACTGAGCCGGGATTGTCGTAGCCGTCGGCAGCGCAGCGCCGCACTGGTCATTTGCAGCCGCGCCGTACCCACTAAAATCGCCAGTGGACTCAGCATCCGTCGGCACGCAGGTTCCGAACGACGCGCCACGTATCTCGCGGTTCCACTCTTGATTCCACCAAAGGAAGATCTTGTCCCTCTTGATAGGACCGCTGCCGTAGTATCCCCAGTCGTTGCGGCGGAGTTTCGGCTGACCAGTACCGTTATTGTTGGAGACCCAATCGCTCGCGTCGAGCGCATTGTTGCGGCCCGAATAGAAGAACCCGCCATGGAAGTGGTTCTCACCCGACCGGGTCGTGAGACTGATAATCGCGCCCGACGCCTGACCATATTCCGCGCCGAAAGAGTTGCGAATCATCTTGAATTCAGCGATCGTGTCGACCGCTGGGTAAACGAGAATCGTCCGGTTGGACCCGACGTCATTGTTGTTAACACCATCCACGAGGAACAGATTGTTCGTGTATGGGTTGCCATTGACAGAAAAGTTGACGCCGCCCGAAAGCCCCTTGCCTGTGCCGTCGTAGGAGGCCGCGGCTGACACACCAGGAGAAAGTTGGGTTAGGCCTACAAAATTCTCGCCATTCAGCGGTAGCTCTCGAACTTGCGTGCCGCTAATAACTTCGCCAACCACAGCAGAGGTCGTCTCGACCTGCACTTCATCCGCCTGGACAGTCACCTTTTCACTGACTGAGCCCACTTGCAGTGTGGCATTGACCGTTGTGTTTGTTGATACATGGACCTCAACCCCAGTAGAGATGAACTCCTTGAAGTTACCAGCCTCTATGTGAACGTCGTAGGTGCCTACTGCCAGCTGCGCGACTGAATAAGAACCCTGCTGGGTAGTAACCGTTGTGAATGTGTTGTTCGTTGCCTTGTCAATGACCGTGACCTTGGCGTCCGCAACGGCCGCGCCACTCGAGTCTGATACGTTGCCGACGATCGTGCCGTAATAAGTTTGCGCATGCAGGGCGAACGGTGACGCCAGAAGCATGACGAGTACTGTCAAAAGCGCACGGATTCCGCTTACGCGGACCGCAGTGCTGCGTCTCTGAAAAGCATTCAACATCTTACAGCCTCCTTAAGGTAGTGCAAAATCTGCCGATCGAAACGACCTGATAATGTCTGCCATACGTCACGTTTTGCCGTTCCGAAGTGAAAAAGCGTTCGATCTCTTCGAAAATCTTTTCCACATTCAAACGACGGCTCGACGTTGTTTTTTTGGTCGCCAGCAATTCTCTCCACCTAACGGTGGATATGTCAATCAGAATATTGTTATTCTAGGGATGTTTCTGGTTCATGGACCGAAGAAAAACGGCGATTCCGGGCCCCGGAAGCCAGACGCTTGAAACATTGTATGAATTGAAATGTATGCGTGATAGCCTTCAAAGAAATCGATTTAGCAACCTCGGATGTGCGAGCATGTAAACATTCACAAAAAGAATTTGAGCGCGATAAATTCCCATCGGCGAGGTGCGTCTCCATGTCTCAGAAAAAAAAATCTGCTCCAGGAGAGCGGCGGGTCACGCTAAAGACGATCGGTGAGCATCTGGGCCTTGCAACCGGAACCGTCTCGGCTGCGCTTAACGACTCCGCCGCAGCGCGCACCATTCCCGAACATACAAAACAGAGGATTCTGAACGCAGCGCGCGAGTTGAACTACCAACCCAACTACTTTGCCCGTTCTCTTCGGCTGCAACGAACCTACACGATTGGAGTCATCACCGAGCAGATCGGTGACCCGTACGGCGCGGTGGTGATCAGCGGAATTGAAGATGCCCTGCGGGACACTGAATATCTGTTCCTGACAGTTGTCCACCGGCATGATCGAAGAGTTCTCCTGAATTATTCGAAGATGCTCATCAGTCGTGGAGTCGAGGGATTTATCACGGTAGATACCTCCATTGAAGAGGAGCCTTCTCTCCCAACGGTCGCAGTGGCCGGACACTTGACCGTTGCACAGGTTACGAACCTCATCCTCGACCAGAGACATGCCGCTCGGTTAGCGTTGACACATCTGCTGAAGCTCGGTCACACCGAAATTGCCTTTTTGAAAGGCCAGAAAACCAGTTCGGACTCGGCAACTCGCTGGGCGGCAATATCCTCGGTTTGCGACGAACTCGGCATCCGAATCAGGCCTGAGCTGGTTGTTCAGATTGAGCGTGACCTTACGACGCCGCAGCTTGGTTATCCGTACGCCAAACAGCTATTGGAGCGAAAGGAAACTTTCACCGCTCTTTTTGCCTACAATGACCTGGCAGCTATTGGCGCCATCTGGGCATTTCAGGAGGCTGGTTTGCGTGTGCCGGAGGATGTCTCAGTCGTCGGTTTCGACGACGTGCCGATTGCGGTTTTTTCCAAGCCGGGACTGACGACGATCCGTCAGCCGCTCGAACAAATGGGCCGAATCGCCGCGAAGACACTCATCGACCGCATCGAAAACCGCGCAGAATATCTACCCGAAATTGTGATCGAGCCCGAACTCATCGTCCGCGCATCCACAGGACCGGCACCAAACACCATTAAGATTGGAGTCGATCGGTAATTGCCAGCTTCGGAAGCGAACGACCGAACACTTCGTGAAAGCGTCGTCCGATCGCTGTCGAACTGGAGAGAGTTGTCGTGTCACACAGATACCGATGGCATTTCGGTTTGATTGGCCTGCTGGTATGCTTCTGCGTGCCATTGGCGATGGCGCAACTGTCGACCGAAGATCATCTCACGGAGCCCGGATTCTGGCCGACTCAGAACCATGCTTCTCGCGATGGCTTTATAGGCCCAGATTCCTGCGCTCCCTGCCACGCCGCTAAACTTGCCACACAGAGAGAGACCCCAATGGCTCGAACGGCCATGCTCGCCGCTCTCGCCGATATCCTTCACTCGCACGCAGCCCTGAGCTTCAACGTCAACAACTTCAGATACCAGATCGACACCAATGCGAAGGGGAGTCTGTATTCGGTAAGTGACGGAAACCGCAAGCTGTCATATCCGCTCGCCTGGGCATTTGGAACAGGCCGCGTGGCCCAGTCTTACCTGTTCAAAAAGGAAGATGGTGGCTTCTATGAAGCCCGCGTTACCTACTTCACCCACCTCGCAAATCTCGACTTCACCCCTGCGCGCGCACTACTTTCCCCTTCGGGCGTCGAAGAAGCAATGTACCGGCCCGTCCCTCCGGCAGAAGTTCAGCGATGTTTTGCCTGCCACAGCACCGCGTCCATCATTGGCGGACGATTTGATGAACAACAGCTGATTCCAGGAGTGACGTGTGAGGCCTGCCACGGCCCAGGGGCAAACCACGCAAAGGCCGTGGACGAACCAGACGCAGGCAAATCAAGCCCAGTAAAGTCCGCCATTTTTAACTCCGCGCATCTAGCACCCGCCGACGCAGTGGACTTTTGCGGAGCCTGTCACGGCTCCTGGTGGGACGTGAAGCTCGCTGGAGTGAAAGGCGTCTCCACGACAAGGTCAGCACCCTACCGTCTTGTCACCAGCAAGTGCTGGGGACAGAAGGGTGACCCGCGCCTGACCTGTACCGCCTGCCACGATCCCCACAAACAACTACAGACTGAAGCGTCGGCGTACGATCAAAAGTGTCTTAGCTGCCACGTGAACTCAACAGGAGCAAAGATCTCTGTCAGCCGTCCGGGCGCACCCTGCCCAAAAGCAGTGAAGAACTGTACAACCTGCCACATGCCAAAAATCAATGTGCCCGAAATGCACGCTGACTTCACCGACCATCGGATTCGTATCGCCAGGCCCGGCGATGCCTTTCCCGAGTAACGCATCGCCCGTCTATTGCCACTTCCCCGTGCCTTCGATGATCGTGATGTACCTGTTCATTGACAGATCGGTGAAGCGCTCCACGACCCCGCTGGGCAAAGGCCACCTGACCTCCAGCAAATCTATCCTTGGCCGCCTGCCGATGCCGAGCACCATCCGCGGATCGTGCGAAGAAAGAAAGCTTCCACCGCCCACCTTCATCCTCGAGCGCCTCATCTCTCCTGCTTGATAAGTGATTCGGGCTCCGACCGCGTCAACATTGCATTTGCGTCCAACAAGGCGCACGCCAAGCCAATTGTTATCTTTACCCGCGTTATTGCGCAGAAGCAGTGGCGCGGCATCGTTGTTGCTGATAAGCACGTCAACTCGACCATCATTATTGAAGTCGCCGAGAGCCAGACCCCGCGCCGGGAAACTCTGCGCGAACACTGGGCCGCTTTCGGCGCTGACATCTCGAAAGCCTTTCCCTTCGCGATGGAAGAGCAGCAGAGGCTCCTTCCACTTCACAGTCGACGACGATTGATCGATCAAGTCATCAGGGAAGCCGTTAGCCACCATCAGGTCCAGATCTCCGTCATTGTCATAGTCAAAAAACTTAAGCCCCCATCCACTCATCCACCGAGTCGACATGCCAATTCCCATCGGCATCGCTACATCGTCAAACCCTCCCTCGCCGTTGTTCTGATAGAGAGAAAAAATCTCCTGATCTATGTTGGCAACGAAGAGATCCATCTTTCCGTCTTCGTTGAAATCTGCGGAATCTACACCCATGCCGGACCGTGCGCGCCCATCTGCGTTGTACGCAACGTCGGCAACCAGACCGCTCTCCTCGAACCTGTCTCCGCGATTCATAAACAGGAAGTTCGCAACTGTATCGTTGGCCACGAAGAGATCCATCCTGCCATCGTTATTCAGATCGGTTGCAACCACTCCCCACGCCTTGCCCAGGTGATCGGCGATGCCCGACGCCTTGCTCACATCGGTAAATGTTCCGTCGCCGTTGTTGTGAAAGAGCCAGCTAGGTCGTGGCTTGAATATCCTTGGAATGCAGTAGTGGCGCCCGCCCGCCGCGTCCGTCCCGCATCCAAGGGCCGCATCAAATTCGGCGAACTGGCAAACGAACAGGTCCAGCCTGCCATCGTTGTCATAGTCAAACCACACGGCGCTTGAACTCCATCCTGCACACGCAACTCCGGCCTTCTCTGTCACATCTGTGAAGGTGCCATCCCCATTGTTGCGATAGAGAATGTTCTTGCCGAATTGAGTGACGTAGATATCGGCGAATCCATCGCCGTTGTAGTCTCCTACGGCAACGCCCATTCCGTATCCATCTCCGCATACCCCCGCCTTCTCGGTAACGTCGGTAAAGGTTCCGTCTCGGTTGTTGCGGTAAAGCGCATTCCGGAGTGGATGAGGCGGATTGTAAAAGTCTGATTTGCCGCTGTTGACGAGATAAATGTCCATCCACCCGTCGTTGTCGAAATCAAGAAAGGCGCAGCCAGCTCCGCTGGTCTCGGGAAGATGCTTGCTGGCGGATTTGCCCGCGATATGCACCCAGCGAATGCCGCTCTTCGAAGCCGGGATCTCTTCAAATACCGGTGATGGAGGTGACGCTTGACTGCCTGTCAGTTGTATTGCACAGAAGGGAGATGCCGCTGCAGTCGTGGCCAAATTGCGGAGAAGCGCTCGGCGCGTGACGTGTTCGAGTGGTCCGATAATTCGCTGCTTCATCCGTAGGAAAGAGTGTCCGTTTCAAAGCTATACTTACCGTCGTATGGCGCGTATGTCAATCTCTGTCCTGAGGCTGATGTCCCTCGGTGCTGCGCTCAGCCTCAGTGTCGGCACCGGCTGGGCTGTGGGAATGAAGCCCGCCTTCGAGCAAATTCGAACATCCGGACAGGAAGCAACGATCAGCTTGGAAGAACTTCAAAAGCGGGCTTTGCAGGAGGGCGAATCAGGCAACACAGAACAGGCTATTCGCGACTATAAACGCGCCCTGGAGCTTCAACCCGAGTGGAAAGAGGGCCGCTGGAACCTGGGAACGCTGCAGTACGGCGCCAACCGATTCGCCGAGGCCAAGTCGACGTTTGAACAGGTGGTCGAATTTGCCCCTGACCTTGGCATTGCGTGGGGACTGCTTGGCCTGTCGGAGTTCGAAATCAAAGACTACGGGAACGCTCTTGCCCATCTGGAGAAAGCGCAATCCCAGGGAATCAAGGATGATGCTGAAGTGCAGCGTGTCTCGACCTATCATCTCGGACTGCTACTGATCCGTGCGGGGGAGTTTGAGCGTGCCTCCGACCTGCTCATCGCTGCTTTTGGAGCTGGGACTGTCACCCAGCAGGTGAAGACTGCATTGGGACTTGCGACGCTGCGGGTTCCCCTGCTTCCCGATCAGATCGACCCTTCCCAGGATTCGCTTGTCTTAGCCGCGGGCGAAGTTACATTTAAGGACGCGAATGCACTCTTGCGTTTTCCCGAGTTGCTGAAAATCTACCCGGATGTTCCCTATCTTCACTACGCATACGGCGTTGCGCTGGCACATGCTGGGATCCTGACCGACTCCGTCGTTGCCTTTCAGGCGGAGACCCGAATCTCTCCCGAAAGCCCATTGTCCTGGATCGAGTTAGGCCACCTCAAACTGGAAAAACCTGACGAAGCGCTGCAAGCGGCTCACAAGGCTGTCGAACTCGCACCAACGAGCAGAGCTGCGCATCAAGTTCTTGCCCAAGCCCTAGAAGCTTCAGGGCAAACAGCCAGGGCAGTCAACGAGTTCAAAGTTGCACAAACCTTAACGTCTTCTCCTACCCCGCCGGAGAGTCGCATCGTCCAGCGCTATTCCAATGCGCAAACCAACATAGGCTCGAGCGCAGGCGACAACACGGAGCAGAAGAGTTGGGAACAAACGATACAGGAATACGCTTCTGGCCAGTACACCGAGGCGGCGGGGCACTTGAAAGAGTGGCTGCGTACGAATTCTGAGAACGGCACGGCGTGGGCAATGCTCGGTCTCTGCGATTTCGCGATGAAAGACTTCGACAACGCACTCATTCATCTTGATCGCGGCGCTCAGTTGGGGTTGAGCGGCAGCCCCGAATCCATCGAGACGGCGAGATATACCTTTGGCATTTTACTTGTGCATGCGGGCGATTTTGAGCGAGCCTCGGAAATACTAGCGTCCGCGAATGCCACCGGTCCGCCGAGTGAGAAGGTGACGTATGCGCTGGGCCTTGCTCTATTGCGAAGTCCGAAATTCCCACCGCCAAACAACACGACGCAGGCCGCGCTCGTATCTGCCGCTGGGAAGATCGCGGTGCTCCTGCAACAGAGCAAATACGATGAGGCATTCCCGCAATTCAAACAGTTGCTTGCAAAGTACCCTTCAGCGCACTTCCTACACTACGCCTACGGGACAGCGTTGCTGGCATTGTCAGAGTTCGATGAAGCCGCTGCTCAAATGCATGCTGAACTCACCCTCTCTCCGAGGAGCGAGCTACCCCTGGTTCGTCTAGCATCCATCTCGCTTCGCCAACATAAGGCCGCGGACGCGATTGAGTGGGCACAACGTGCGCTAGGACTGGCCCCTAACTCGGTTGAAGCACACTATCTGCTCGGACGAGCCTCTCTCGAAAATGGGAATGATGCAAGCGCTTTGCGCGAACTGGAAATCGCGAGCAGACTGAGCCCCAGCAGCCCTGAAGTTCACTTCAATCTGGCCAAGGCGTATGACCGGGTCAAACTACCGGAGAAGGCTCAGCAGGAGCGCGCTGTCTTCTCGCGATTGAACGCCGCAAGGGAGAGTGAGCGAAGCCATCATGGCACCCAGATTTATTCCGGTCCGCACGACGCGGGAGAGATGACCAGGCAATCCTCGACGCCGAACGCCCCCTCTTCACCGCCCCTTCGGTAGTTACCTATCCCTTTGCGCGGTCTTTGATTTGCTTGGCCAGCTTTTCGATTTGCTGCGCCTTCTTCACAAAAGCGAGAGAAAATGTAGTGTTCAGATTGGTATGCTCGACTTCCTCCTTGAGTTCACCTGCCAGCTTGTACAGTTGTTGAACTGAGGTTGCGATCTGTTCTTGGATCACCGGGTTTGGCGCAGCCTTGTCCGGTTTGATTAAATCCGGACCATTCATTCCCGCAGGAACATTCTGATTCGTTGGTGCATTCGGCGAGGCCATGGGCTGCGGGGTTTGCGCCGCCCCGTAGCCCCATCGCTCTGCGGCTAGAATTCCAACGGCCCCAGAGAGCATCCTCAGCATTTTCCGACGCGATTCAGACATCACAAGGCCCCCCTCGACGGCTATCTTCGAGGAAACAATGCTACACCAAAGTGGACTGTGGCTGGTCGGCGTAACCGGCTATCATTACCCGGCTGGCCGACGGCTTGGTTCGCTACCAGTGGCTGAGCAACAGGCGAGTTCAACACATTGATTCGCTCAAAAGCTACTCAGGGCGCATACAAAGGAGCGACTAATTTTTGAGTTGTTGTTAGCTCCTGATAAGTTGCTGTTTGGTCTAATCGGAATTCCTGTAGTCGAATTTGCGTGGGTCAAAGCATCCAAGATGTAGATGAAACTACAGGTTTCAAACAAACAATGCTGATTCCAGACGGCTCGACTACCTTTATTTTTCAAGGGTTCAGCTCGAAATGACGGATCTGTTTTGGGAGCAGAGGGTCGGGTTCGAATCTCCTTGCCATACCGATGGGAAATGATTGACGCTGCGGCTGACGTGGATCACCATGCGGCAGATCCAGACTTCGTGGACGTCCGATTTGTGCTTCTCCATCTCGGGGTTCCAATCCGACATCGGGTCCCAAAGCTCAGGTAGAAAGTGTGCGCGGTCTCCGTCTACCGGCGTCGGTCGCGGAGCGCGTGCTAGGCAGCTACCGGGTAAAAGCCAAGCCGGGGTTCCGACGAGCGGCCTAGATCACCAGAACGTACCTATTATCTTTTCCACCGCAAACCGCCTAGATCAGAGTGGCGGTGGGTATATCGAGGGCATATAATCCTCCCATGTTGAGCCTGATCGGCGCCTCCCATCTCGCTGCCGATCTCCATCACACCGATACCCAGCCCCCGGAATTTTGCAATGAATTTGCAATGATAAGCAGCGATTTCCTCGCTTTTAGCGATTCTGGCGAAAGGCCAAACCTATTAGAATCAGTAATACAATGATTCTAAAGGAGATATAGCATGCCATTCAAGATTGATGCGATCTACCTTCGCGAGTTGAATCTGCCGCTCGTGCGCCCGTTTCAGACCAGTTTTGGCGTTACGAAAGACCGTCGCGTGGTGCTGGCCGAAATACACGCTGAAGGGCTGATCGGCTGGGGCGAGTGTACAGCGGGCGAGCATCCGCATTTCTCAGAGGAGTCGGTCGACTCCTGCTGGCAAGTGATCGTGGATGAGCTTGGGCCGACGCTGGCAGCAGCTACCGTGGATAATGGCGGCCAGTGCCCGCGCATCTTTGGACAGGTGCGGGGCAACCGCATGGCTAAGGCCACGCTTGAAAACGCTGTCTGGGACCTCGAAGCGCAGATGAAGGGAACTTCGCTGAGCGAGTTGCTGGGCGGCGTGCGGGAGACAATTCCGTGTGGAGTCTCCATCGGGATTCAGTCGTCGATCCCTGAATTGCTGGACATGATCGAGCGTGAAGTCTCCGCGGGCTATCAGCGCATCAAGCTGAAGTGCAAGCCGGGTTGGGATGTGAATGTGTTTGAACGCGTTCGCGACAAGTTCCCGAATATTACACTGAGCTGCGATGCTAACTCGGCCTATCGATTGAAAGATGTAGACCATCTGGTGACCTTCGACAACTTCAATCTGCTGATGGTGGAGCAGCCGCTGTGGTACGACGATTTCTACTATCACTCGATGTTGCAGAAGCAGCTCAACACGGCGATTTGCCTCGATGAGTCGATTCGAAACAGGCGTGATGCGTTGGCGGCGATCGAGATGGAGTCATGCCGGATTATCAACATCAAGCTGGGCCGGGTGGGTGGCTTCTCTGAGGCGATTGCGGTGCACAATGCCGCATACGAGCGGGGAATTCCGGTGTGGTGCGGGGGAATGCTGGAGTCGGGTATCGGACGTTCGCATAACATCGCGTTATCGACGCTTGAGAACTATGTCCTGCCGGGGGATGTTTCCGCGTCGAAACGGTATTGGGCCGAGGATATTATCGAGCCGGAAGTTACTGTTTCACCAAAGGGCGAGATTGCTATCTCAGAGGCGCCGGGACGTGGTTATGAGGTACGGACGGACCTGGTGGAACGGCTTACGGTGCGCAAACATGAGATTCGCGCGCATGCGCTGGTGGGGATTTGATCTGCGGCAGGTATCTAAAAAGGTATCCAGTCTGACCACAGGGTAATCTATCGGCTGGGGCAACTGTGAGCTATAGTGCAGTTCGAGTCCTGTTTTCCGCCATGAAGCGAATCGCCACTCCGGCTGCCGTCGCGCTTTGTTCTCTCGCCCTTTCGGGATGCAGGGGCAATCAGCCGCAGGACACGCTGATTTCGTCGGTTACGAATCCCGATCGTACCTATCGCGCAACTATTGTGCTGCGTGAGTATATGGCGGATGGACAGGTTAATACTAGTCCTACGACATATGTTCTGCTGGAGAGAAACTCGGGGAGTTTCGACTATCAGCCGGGGATGGAGTTCAAGGATTCGCAGGTGGTGATGAAGCCCTCCCAGTGCGGCCCTCTCAGCGTGAAGTGGACAGATAACAATGCGTTGAAGATTACCTGCGAGAAATGCGGGATTGCGCTTTCGGCGGTTGGGCCGCATCCGCAGGGAATGGGCCCGATCAAGATCGAGTATGACGGATTTCCTGAGATGTCTTCGTGGGAGACGGGGCCTCGATCGCAGTAGTGGTTGGGGATATTGCGGCTGGAACTGGGTGGGCCGCATGAGCGTACTATGATTCAGCGGCGCAACTTTGAGGATGGGCCTGCGTCTCAATGAGGAGTAGCGGCCCGAGCCGGTGGTTTGGTGTCGCTGGAGGATCGATTCGTGACTTCTCAGGAAGAACAGATGTTGAACTCGCTCGTCGAGCGGGTAAATTCCACACAATTGACAGAAAAAGACCCGGATGCGGCTGCTTTGCTGCAGCGGGGGTTTGCGCCCAATCCGGACGCGATGTACGTGCTGGCGCAGAGCGTGCTGGTGCAGAACATCGCTCTGGAGCAGGCAAGGGCACAGCTTACGGCGGCTCAGGAGCAGTTGCAGCAACAGGCGCAACAGCCGGCGAAGGCTACCAGCTTTCTGGGAAGCCTGCTGGGCCATCGCGATCCGCAGCCTCCGCCGCTGCCAAATCAGCAGGGCTACCAACCGGTGTATAGCCCTCAGGCGACGGAGTATCAGACGCCTTACAATCCGAATCAGCCTTACCAGGGACAGCCATACCAGGGACAGCCTTACGGGGGGCCGCAGTATGTGGCTGCGCCTGCCGGACAGGTGATGGGACAGCCGAGTTTTTTGCGCTCTGCCGCGCAGACAGCCGCAGGAGTCGCCGCGGGCGCCCTGGCCTTTGAGGGGGTCGAGGCGCTGCTGCACGGAGGCTTTGGGCATCCCGGCTTCGGGATGGGCATGGGGGGCTGGGGCATGCCCGGCGTGGGCTTTGGCATGGGGCCGGGGATGGGCTATGAGCGGCCGATTGAGGAGAACGTGGTGAACAACTACTACGATTCACCCGGCGGGGAACATGGCGGCGAGCATCATCTCCATGACGGTGGCGGGGATGGCGGCGGATCGCTTGCAAACGATAGCTGGAGCGAGGGGTCTGGGAACAGCTTCGACGGCGGGTCTGATTTTGGGGATTCGGGTAGCTTTGACTCGGGCAGTGGCTCCGGCGGGGACGACGGGGGGTTCTAGGCTGCGTTGCGGGCATCGCAACCCCAGGTCTCAGAATCGAGACCTAGAGCACCCACATCTCTCCCCGGTCGCAGAAGCGAGACCTGGGGCACCCGTTTTGTTGCAGTTACCTGGCTTGAGATGTTGTTGACGGGTTGGTGCGCAGCATCTGGATTGCCTGCTGATAGTTCATTCCCGGGGCCAGCGGCGTGAATTGCGAGAGTTCGAGGGTGGTGTCGAGCTTGATGGGCTTGAAGAGCACCCGGGCATTCATCGCGAGCACCATGTGCGTGGTGCGCCACTGGTGGTTGCCGACGTTGGCCTGTTCGAGCCGCAGAGTGCCGCCCTTGTCGAGCTTGCCGAGGATGCTCCATCCGTATTCCACGTCGCGCAGGCGCTTGCCTTCGAGCCGCGTGACGCGCTGGTCGGCCACATCGATCCATAGTTCGCCGGCCATGGCTTTGAGAACCTGCGCTTCAAGATCCTGCGGGTTAAAGTTGGGATTGGGCTGAAAGCTGAGCCGGTAGCTGGGGCCCTGGGGCGTCTCGACAATGCCGGCGAACTGGTAGAGGAAGGCATCGGGCAGAGCGTTGATGATCTTTCTGGCGCGGTCGGAGTCTCCCTGCTCTCGCTCCTTACGGTGGCGTTGGAGGCCGGGATCTTTGAGCAGGCTCTCCAGGCGGGTGTCTTCATTCTGCTGGTCCACGGGGCTGAGCGGAGCATCGTTGACGGCAACGAGGCGGGCTACGTCGCCATCTTTGGTCTCCGCAATGATCTTGGTAGTCGAAAGCCGCGGGCTCACTTTGCGCAGCCGGTATTGCATGGGGTGAGTCGAGGCGGCGTTCGCTGCTGCTTCGAGTTCGGTGTGCAATACGCGTTTTACCATTGCCTGAGTTTGTTCGTCGGTCAGCGTGACCGGAGCGGGCGCTGAGGGCTGGGCGCGCGAATTGGCGGCTGCATGGATGCCCAGCGCAAGCACTGTGATCACGGCCGGCACAAGGCGTCTTGGAAGCAACGCCGCCGGGTGGCTTGCCCGAATCATCCTAATGGCCCTAATCATCAGGGAAACCTGCTTGCTTGTGGAGGGAGATCATTGCTGCTTTAGACGCATTTGTGCGGCTGGGGTCGCAAGAGTTTTGTCAGTCCTCGCCGGGGTTGTTATAGTGCGGGCAGGAGGCCCACAGCGGCCCCTCGAGGGATTTGACCAATGGCAGTTGAGAATACACCGGCCCGGATCGGGAAATCGGTAGTCATCCGAGGCGAAGTTAAAGGCAGCGAAGATCTTTTTGTGGACGGGCGCGTTGAGGGCACGATCAGCCTCTCCGAGAGCCGCCTGACCATCGGCCCCAACGCAGTACTGGCGGCCGACCTGACTGCCCGCGACGTGCTTGTCCAGGGACAGGTGCAGGGCAACATCATTGCCAGCGGCCGGGTGGAACTTCGCGCCGGCTGCGCTGTGACGGGCGACGTGCGCGCGCTGCGACTCGCCATTGAGGACAATGCGGTGTTTCGCGGCAAGGTGGACCTGACACAGGGCGCTGCCGGGACGGCGAAGGCGCCGGAGCCGGTGACAGCCGCGGCGCAGGAGACACAGCCGACCGGCGGCCTGTTCAAGGCGGAGTGAAGTTGCTCCGATTGAGGCCTGAGTCGTCTGAGCCTTCAGGGCGGCCAAGTGAGTTGCGGGACAGCAGGAGGCAAACTTCATGCTAGGCAGGTTGTTCGATCGGCAGCCGGCTTCAGGGGCGGCATCACTGGGGCTGAACGGCCCCAGGATTCCGCGCCACTCGGGCGGCTGGAGCACGCTGCGCAAGCGGCTCGTTGCCGAACCGGGGCTGCGCGTGCTCGACATAGGGAGTACATCGCCTGCGAATATCAACTACCTCACCAGCCTGGGCCACAGCGTCTATATGGCCGATCTGATCGAAGATGCTTCGTCTGAAGAATGGGTGACCGGCACGGATGAGGATGACAAGCCGGTCTGGGATGTTGAAGGGTTTACCAAGAAGAATCTTCACTTCTCCGGGCGAACGTTTGACATTGTGCTGCTGTGGACGGCTCTCGATTACTTGCCGGAGGCGCTGGTCATACCGGTGGTTCGGGTGCTGCACTCTTCAATGTCCCAGGGTGGTCAGTTGCTGGCTCTGTTTCATACGAAGCTGCATCCTGAGTCGGCTCCGCATCATCGGTTTCACACCACCGCAACCGACAATGTCGAACTGCAACTGGCCCGGCCAGCGGCGCAGCAGCGGGCGCTGACGAATCGCAATATCGAGAAGCTCTTCTCGGACTGGTCTGGGTTGAAGCAGTTTCTGGCCAAGGATGGCGTTTCTGAAGCGATTATTATGCGCTAGTGTCTCTGAATAGACAGTTGCTGCGGCTTGATTGGTCCGAGGAACGTCTTTGAGGTCGGGTCAGATACCGACTGAAATTCACGAGAGAGAGCTGGAGAAGATCATGAGTCTACTGAAGGGAACGCGTGTCACCTGGCTAGGACACGCAACGGTGTTAGTGCAATTACCCCGCGGTGTCAATCTGCTGATAGATCCGTTTATCGAGCACAATCCCAAATACCCGAAGAACTTCACGCTGCCGGAAAAGATCGATTACGTTTTGCTGACGCATGCACACTTCGATCACACCGCCGACGCCGTGCCTGTCGCAAACAAGTACGGATCAACGCTGATTGCGATGGTCGAACTGGCTGGATATATGGCTGGCAAGGGCGTTCCCTCGACGGTTGGGATCAATCTTGGCGGTACGGTCGAATTGCCTGGGGTTGCGGTCACGATGGTGCCGGCCAAGCACTCATCCAGCCTTGAGGATGGAGGCAAACCTCTGTATTTGGGGGAGGCCACTGGACTGGTTCTCACCATCGCAGACGGCCCAGTGCTTTATCACGCAGGCGACACTACGGTCTTCCGCGACATGGAGTTGATTCGCGAGCTATATGCGCCTGAGGTCGTGATGCTGCCGATTGGGGGGCACTATACGATGGGGCCAAAGGAAGCAGCGCTCGCCGTCCGCTATCTGCAGCCACAGACGATCCTGCCCATACATTGGGGGACATTTCCGGCACTGAAGGGTACGCCGCAGGCTCTGGCTCAGTTGCTCAATGATCCGGAGATGGTTGCCATTGTCGCTCCGGGTGAGACGCTGCCAGACTAACTTTGAATTTGCTCAAACAAGGACAGCGATTAGAGAGGGTTGGTATCCCAACCCTCTATTGATGTCATTGGAGGCAGGCAGAGTTTACTTGGCTGCTGCCTTTTTCTGTAACTCCCATCGGCGACGCACTGCTTCGGCGATCCTCTTGCGGCCTTCCGGCGACAGGTTGCGCTTCTTCTTACGCTTGACAGGGGCGACTGCGCCCACACTGGCTGACTTGGCCTTACGCGTCTTCTTGACAACCGGTGCAGTTTCTCCGGCTAACAGGGTCCGAGCTTGTTCCAAGCGGGAAATCTCAAGGTCGATCTCAGCCAAAATTTTTGAAAGTTGCATGCTTCCTCCTGATATCGCCTGCGTGCTCTGCAATTCGATGAACCAGCGGCAGAGGGCGGGTCGTATTTACTTTGTATGAAACATCAGGTGTGTTTGTAAATGGAAATTTTAATATTTTATGCGTTGGATACAGAGAGTTACCTATGTGCTGACAATTTCTTTACACTTACCTGGGTCTGAATCCCCCGAAATGTGCCAAAAAGTTGAGGCGAACCTTAATTCGCGCAGTCTTGTTACACCGTTTGGACCGGCGCAGCGCATATAAATATTGCTATCGACGCGGGTCTTTTCGGGGACTTCAAAGGGATAACTAAGTAGTTACGTAGGGCGAAAGGACTACTCCTTGCCGGTACTGCCCATGCCACGTGGCTTTGAGGCCATCGGAGCGGAGTAACCAGCGGTAGTCATTACTGAGTCGGAGTCGGTCAGTTTCAAAGAAGCCGGGATATCTGCAGACTTATAGCCGCGGAGATCCTTGATAATCTCCTGCTTTTCGCGGGCGTACTGGCTTGCCAGTCGAGTAAGCGCATAAGTAATGATGTCGCTGTGATGCAGGTCCTGAATCGTTGGGTCGCGACGCAGATTGAGCCATAACCTGTGTACCAACTGGACATCATCAGGCCGCAGCGATGGAGCATGCGGTCCGAGATAGTAAACCTTGGATTCGCCTGACGGATTGATTACGTAGAAGTTCAACTGCCGCTTCGGTTCGGGCAGGGCTTCCCAGGCCTGACCGATATGAAAGGCCTGATCTTCGGCGGACATCTTTGTGGACAGGCCGGAAACTACAGAATCAGCTTCAAGGGAGTTAGCCGTTTGAACGAGCGCGGCGAAGATGTCTCCAGCGGGCACAACAAGGAGCGAAACTTTCTTACCGAAGCTTTCGGCGACCGAGATTGCCTTGGTGAAGACCATCTGTTCGTGTTCGGAGAAGATCTGGTCTTCGGGTCCGAGAAACTCCGGTCCGCCTGCTCCCATCATGCGCACGGTCAGCACTACGACGTCCTGTTCGTCGGTGCTGGTGCGGGAAAGCGCCCATTTAAGCGCGAAGGGATTTGCCGCGTCGCGCATGGTTACCATCACGCTGCCTGGACGCACGTCGACGGTCTCGCGATTGACGACATCCTGGTGATCGAGCTGGAAATGCTCCTTCATCTGACGGGCGTTCAGAGCGTGCTGCTTTTTGTTTCTACGCTCGGAGATGGAGAAGATGATGAAGAATGCAGCCGCGAAGATGATGCCGCTGACGGTAGCCACGGATTTGGTGAAGAGATTAACAATGGCCGTGGTGAGCAGCACCAGGAAGACGGACGCGAGACCTACGGGAATCTCGGTCTTGCCGATGCGGATATTCGGTGGAACCTTCCAGCCGCGCTCGCCATGGTACTTCCAGCGCAGAACCAGCATGGCCAGGCTGTTGAAGGTGAATGACCAGATCACGCCGAAGGCATAGGCCTCGCCGAGCATGATGACGTTGCCCCTGGTCACGAGGATGGTGAACATCTGCATGAAGAAGACCAGGTTGACGATGCGGTGACTTGTTCCGAAGCGTTTGTGCGGCTTGCGGAACCAGTCGGTCAATACACCGTCTTCGGCGACACGCATCAACACCCCGGTCGATCCGATCATCGAGGTGTTGATAGCGCCAGAGAGGATCAGGAAGCCGACGATGACGACGAAGACGCGGAAAGCAATCTTGAGGACTTCGGGGCCGGTCATGTACATGGCAAGCCCGGCGATGAGGTTGTCCTGATAGATATGTGTTCGAGGCCCATCAGGAATGAGCATCGAGGCCAGCAGGGTTGCGCCGCCGGTGAAGACAAAGCTGTAAATAGCGATAACGATGGCTGCGCGTTTGAGGTTCTTGAGCTTGGGATGCTCGATCTCGCGATTGACCTGGGCAAGAGATTCTTCGCCGCTCATGGCGAGGACCGAGTGGCCGAAGGCCATGAGGATGCCAAAAAGCCCGAGGATAGGCACGAACGGCGCATGCGACGTTACATACTTCGTCCCTTTGAGAAAGCCAAGCGAGTCTTCACTGAAGCTCATGTTGCCGGCCGTCGGCAATGGTGGCAGATGCGAGCCTTGAACGAATACCGAGTACAAGCCCCAGGCCAGCAGAATCACCACCATGACTGTGGTGATCTGCATCACCTTCATGGCCTTTTCGCTGGACTCTTCAATCCCCTTGATGTTCTCCCGCCAGTAGTAGATCGTCACCGCGCCAGCGAAGACGGCGGAGGTGTAATTCATGTCGAACTGAAAGAGCGGATGATTGGGGCGGGCGGCAAGGACGACGGGTAGCCAACCGTGATTGCCCGCGACGGCGATCATTTCATTTAACAGACCTGTAATGTATTGGCCGGCGGAGACGCCTGAGATCGGGCCGGTGAGAATGTAATCGAACATCAGGGCGGAGACGCTGAGTTTGGCGAAAGTACCGCCCAGCGCCTCTTTGACGACGCGATATACGCCGCCCCGGGTGAACATGGAACAGCTCTCGACATAGACCGCGCGCACGGCGAAGGAAAAGAGCATGACGCCGAGAATGAACCATGGTGCGGCGCGGCCGACTGCCTGCTCGGCGATGCCGCCTGCGTAGAATGCGGAGGAACCCAGATCGTTCAGGACGATAGCGGCTGCTCGCCAAAAGGAAATGAAGGTGAGCATTACCGAAGACGCCACAACCAGACGGACGCGATCAGAGATTGGGGCGACGGTAGTTTTAGTAGTTCCCATGTTTACAATTACGGCCGACCGGGCCTTACTTCAGTCATCCTAATGCGTTTTTCATCAGATTTAACCACAGGCGAAACGCACACGCCCAGCGGTGAGTGTAGTGCGCATCCGGGGACCAGTCAACCAAAAGTTGCGTACGGTTGGGCCTGTCGAAAGAGATGAGGGGATTTTCAGAGGGGTAAGAAACGAATCGCCGGGGGACGTTCGAGTAGTCATTTCATCGCGCTTTCTAATCTTCGCCGAATAGCTCCTGCGCATCTTCAATGAAGCTGATGACGACTACGACCGCGGAACCGGCCATGCCCACGAAGAACATGACTTCAAGAATGCGCATTGCCAACAGACCGAGAGCCATGATGTCGATTGTAGTCCTGATTCGCACTGGATTCCAGCCTGGGGCATTCTGGCTTGCGTGGCCGCGATTGGCGGGTATGCCGGAAAGCTGATTGATTTCGTCGCCGTTGCGCTCGACAAGTGATGGGCGATCGCTCTGCTAAACTCAGCCCCATGCGGGGTATTCCATGGAGGCTTCTGGCGGCGGGCGCACTTACCGCACTGCTGCTGGATCTGCCGTTTCCGCTGGCAGGGCCTCTGCCGGTCTGGCGGACGATATTTGCGTGGTTCGCGCTAGTTCCGCTGCTGGTTGCGCTGTTGCGCTTGCCCGAGAAGGCTGAGGGGAGGTCGCGGCGCTGGCTGCTTGGCTGGTCCTTGCTCGCCGGATGGTTATGTGGGGCGATCTGGTTTGGCTTGAATTGCTACTGGGTTTACAACACCATGCACGTCTATGGGGGCATGAGCGCGCCTCTGGCGGCGCTTTCGCTGCTGATGTTCAGCTTGTACCTCGGGTTTTGGTTTGGGGTATTCGCGCTGACGCTGGCGATGATTCGCCGGGCGACGCTCGGCAAGCGGAATGCGTGGCTGGCGTTTGCGGCGATCCCGTTTCTGTGGACGGCTATGGACTTTGCAATTGCTCGGATTCCGGGGTTTCCATGGGATCAGTTGGGGTATTCGCAGGTAGACAACGGTCTGATCACGAAGCTCGCGCCTTGGACAGGGGTATATGGCATCACCTTTGTCGTCGCGGCGGTGAATGCTTGGTTGGTGGTGCTGGTTAGCAGGCGCAAGGATTTCGGGTTTGGCGGCTCACTGTTCACTCTGTTCATTATTTTCTACTTAAATTTTGGTAACGGTGGCACGGAGCGGCCGATACCCACTGCACTTGCGATGCTGGTGCAGCCAAACCTCAATGTTGCCAGCGATGATGTCTGGGTTGGGCCGGAGTGGGATCGGCAGATGGCGCAGTTTCAACAGCTTGGCAGCGAGACGTGCAAAGCGGATTACATGGTTGGAATGCCGGAGGTCGAATCTCTGCACATCGCCGCACCGTGCACGGGTCCTCCGCCAGCGGCCAGCCTCATTGTCTGGCCGGAGTCTCCAGCCCCTTTTCGTGATCTGGACCCAAAGTTTCAGGCCGCCATGGCAGCTATCGCTCAAAACGACAGGGCTCCGCTGATCGTTGGCAACATCGGCATGGAGGAAGACCCGGTTAGCCAGCAGACGCACATCTTTAACTCAGCATCGGTGATTGCGCAGGATGGCCACATGGCTGGCCGCTACGACAAGATGCACCTCGTGCCGTTCGGCGAATACGTTCCTCACCGCGAACTTCTGTTCTTTGTTCGCCAGATTGCTCAAAGCCTCACCGACATGAGTGCCGGAACTGAGCGCAAGGTTTTCCGTATCGGCGGTCCCCAAGGCGCACACCGTTACGGTGTCTTCATTTGCTATGAATCGGTTTTTGGAGATGAGGTTCGCCAGTTTGCGCAGCTTGGGGCGGAGGTTTTCGTCAACATCAGCGACGACGGCTGGTATGGCGACTCGAGCGCGCCGTGGCAGCACCTGAATATGGCTCGGATGAGGGCTATCGAGAATCGGCGGTGGATTCTGCGCGACACCAACAATGGGGTCACGGCGTCGATCGATCCGTATGGTACGGTGCGGCAGAGCATTCCGCGACACCGGGTGGATGCGCTGCCGGCGCAGTTTGGCTACAACTCGGAGATCACCTTCTATACGGCCCATGGCGACTGGCTGCCGGCGCTTTGTGGCATACTGAGCATGGCGCTGCTGGTCTGGTCGGGACGCAGAATTCTGGGGCAAATTGCTTCAGAAAGTCCCTCCAAAGCCTCTCGCCTGTAACTCTATCCAAAAAGTCAGGTCTTGAAGCGAAAATGTCGTCTCTGAACGATCTCGAATACGCCTTCGCTCCCCTCCGCGATACCGTCCGCGACCTGCGGGAGTATCTTTGACCCCGCTCGCCTGCATCGCGAACTAGAATCCATCGGAAAAAAACTTGAAGATCCGGCCATGTGGTCGAATCCTGCCGCGGCGCAGCCGATCATGCGCGATCGCAAGCGCGTGGAGTCGCTCATTGCCGATGATGAGCAACTGGTTCGCCGCCTGGGCGATATCGAGGCCTATTTCGAGCTGGCCAAGGAAGGTGCGGAGGAGGTGCTGCCTGACCTCGAGCGCGAGATGAACTCGCTGCGCGAGTTTTGCGAAGCCCTCGAAGCCAAGACGATGCTCTCCGGTGAGACTGACCCGCTGAACGCTATCGTCACGGTTCACCCTGGCGCGGGCGGCACTGAGAGCCAGGACTGGGCGGAGATGCTGATGCGCATGTATCTGCGCTGGGCGGAGCAGAACGGCTACAAGACGGAGATGAACGACTACCAGGATGGCGATGAGGCCGGCATCAAGTCGGCGACCTTTACTATCATGGGCGACAACGCATTTGGGCTGCTGGCGGGCGAATCGGGTGTGCACCGGCTGGTGCGAATTTCGCCATTTGACTCGGCGAAGCGGCGGCATACTTCTTTCGCCAGCGTGTATGTTTCGCCGGAGATTGACGACACGATCGAGGTCAATATTCGCGTGGAAGATTTGCGCATCGATACTTACCGTTCCGGCGGCAAGGGCGGCCAGCATGTGAACACTACCGATTCCGCTGTGCGCATGACCCATTTGCCGACTGGGATTGTGGTGACCTGCCAGAACGAGCGGTCGCAGATCAAGAATCGCGACAAGGCGATGAAGATGCTGCGTTCGCGGCTGTACGAATACGAGCTGGCCAAGAAGAAGGCGATCACCAAGGACATTGAAGACGCCAAGCTGGAGATCAACTTCGGGTCGCAGATCAGGTCTTATGTACTGCAGCCTTACCGGATCGCGAAGGATCATCGCACCAAGGTTGAGGTGGGCGACGTGGACAAGGTGCTGGATGGCTATCTCGAACCGTTTCTGCGCGGCTTCCTTTTAATGAAGCGCCGGGGTACTGCTCCCGCATCGGATAGTGGTGACGATGATCTGGATGTTTAGGGGTCAGTGTGAGTGTGGAGTGTGAAAAGCCAGGCTTCAAATACTTACGACGCGGTGGTTTTGGATATGGAGAGGTGAATGGATGGCGGAACGTGCTGGGTTGATTGACGAGATGCTGAACACCGCCAGAACCATCGCCGTGATGGGTATCAGCGACAAGCCCTGGCGCGCCAGCCACAATATCGCGGCTTATCTGGCGAAGCACGGCTACCGCGTGGTCGCGGTCAATCCGGCGCTGAGCGAGGTCGTGATCGACGGGAAGATTCTGATCTGTTACCGGACGCTGGAAGATGCCCAGAGCGCGCTTGCCGTCGAAGGCCAGAAGATCGATCTTGTCGATGTATTTCGCGCTTCGGAGCATGTACCTCCGATTGTGGAGGATGTGATCCGGCTGCATATTCCTTATCTCTGGCTTCAGGACGGGGTGCAGGACGACGATGCTGTTGCCAAGGCTGAGGCGGGTGGGGTTAAGTGCATTCAGAATGACTGTATTTTTCGGGAGCATGCCAGGCGGCAGCCGGCCAGTCAGGCCTGAGATGGCAGAGCGACTGCGGCAGGAGCGTTCTCTAAAGCAGTTGTAAGGAGCGGAGGGATGCGCTCGCCGCGTGTAAGACCGCCTGAAACCTCTTAGGCCTTGATCGCGTCATATCTGCTGCCAAAGGTTGAACACTTCCGCGGCAAGAACTGAGAAGATAGATTGTGATGCGACGCCTCCGCCTGCTGTTCGTCCTGTTTGCGACTCTCGTTCAGGGAGCGGCTGCTTTTGCTGCGTCTTCGTCTGCTGATGCTACGCACTTACACGTACAGCTCGTAGCACCTACCAGGGTTTTCGTTGCCGGCTATCCGACCGATGCCGGAGTCTATTTCAAACTGGAAGAAGGCTGGCATGTCTACTGGAAGAACGCAGGAGACGCGGGCGAGCCTCCTCGTGTCCGCTGGACGCTGCCTGACGGCATTACCGCCGGTGAGATGCAGTTCCTGGCTCCGAAGCGCCTCCCCAATGGCCCGCTCATGGATTATGGCTACGAGGATGAAGCTCTCTTTCCATTCACATTGAGCGCGGCAAAGTCAGTCAAACCCGGCACTGCCAAAGTTATTGCCAAAGTAAGCTGGATCGTTTGCCGTGAAGTCTGCATTCCGGGAAAAACCGAGCTTGAGATGGACTTCCTGGTATCGGATCATTTGCTGAAAGACGCGCCTTCGCCTGGACCGGATGCGGCGCTGTACGGGCGACTGATTCCGCGAATACCTGCACCACTTCCTACTACGGCAAAGGCGGTCTTTGCGCCCTCGGCAATGGGATTCCAGTTGGCGATTCTGACGGGTAAGCCTGAGACGACGGCTGAGTTTTTTCCGGATCAACAGAGCATTGTGGACAATCCGGCTCCGCAGACCGGTAGTTCTGTTGCGAATGGAATTGTTCTTGACCTTAAGAAAGATGCCAACCTTGCCGCTAATCCTGCGCAATTGACGGGGGTAATCGAGCTTTCGGGTGGGCGGGCTTATGAGATTGCTGCTGTGCCGGGCGCTGTTCCGGCAACGGTAGCGGCTACTAGGACGGGTGCTCTCGACGCGCTGAAGTTCGCAGGGCTTGCTTTTCTGGGTGGGATCATTCTCAACCTGATGCCGTGTGTCTTTCCGGTGCTGTTTCTTAAGGGGCTGGCGCTGGTGAACTCTTCGGGTGAGGAGCAGCACAAGCAGCGTGGGCATGGGTTGGTTTATACCGCCGGTATTGTCGCTTCATTCTGGGCACTCGTTGGGGCGCTGCTTGGTTTGCGGGCGGCGGGGGCTACGCTGGGGTGGGGATTTCAGTTTCAGTCGCCGGTTTTTGTGGCGCTTATGGCTGGGTTGCTGTTCTTTCTGGGTTTGTCGCTGGCCGGGCAGTTTGAGATTGGGCTTACTCTGACGAGCGCGGGTGGGTCGCTGGCCCAGAAGCAGGGTTATGCAGGGAGCTTCTTTACCGGGGTGCTGGCGGTGATCGTCGCCACTCCCTGCACGGCGCCGTTGATGGGCGCGGCGGTGGGGTTTGCCCTTGCGCAGGGGGCGCTGGTCAGCTTCGCTATCTTCACTGCGCTGGCTTTGGGACTGGCTGCGCCGTACCTGCTGCTTACCTTCCAGCCGGCATGGACGCGTCTGCTGCCTCGTCCGGGGGCGTGGATGGATGTTTTGAAGCAGGCGACGGCTGTGCCGATCTTCGCTACGGTGATCTGGCTGGCCTGGGTGCTGGCTCAGACTCGCGGAGCTACTGGTGTGGCGGCGTTGCTGGCGACGTTTCTGCTACTGGCGATTGCGGGATGGATTCTTGGCCGGTGGCCGGCACGGCGGGTTCCTTCTGTCGTTGCCGGGCTGGTGATTGTGGCTGCCGTGGGTGCCTGCGTTTACGGAGTTCACTCGCTGGCTGAGCCGGTTTCGGCTGGGGCGGGAAGCACGATTACCACTGCGGGCGGAAGCACCTGGGAGCCGTGGTCGCAGGCGGCGGTTGAGAAGTATCGGGCTGAGGGGCGGCCGGTCTTTGTCGATTTCACCGCGAGCTGGTGCCTGAGCTGCCAGGTGAATGAACGCGTCGCGCTGCGCACTGCGGATGTGGATGCGGCTTTCAAGAAAGCTAACGTGGCTCTGCTCAAGGCCGACTGGACGGAGCACGACGATGCTATTTCTCAGGTGTTGACGTCTTATGGGCGTAGCGGTGTGCCGGCTTATGCGCTGTATGCGCCTTCTGGCGGGGATGCTCCGACGTTGCTGCCGGAAGTGCTGACGCCGGGGATCGTTATTGACGCGCTGAAGGGTTTGCCTGCTGCTGCGTCTGCCTCGTCGGATAAACATTATTGAGGGGGCAGAATTTTGTGAAGAAACCCACCCTAGCCACAAAGACAACGGCGTGGCGAGGGCGGGGCACCCAAAATTTTCTTTATCCTGAGGATGAACCAACTCGGCTGTATCCAACAAATAGAACGCCAAGACACGGAGGATCGAAATGGTCTGGAATTCTCAGCTATCGCGACTGTCCTGTTTGCTCATTCCTGCAATTTTGAGCATCGCTGTTCTTCCTGCAACCGCGCAGGTCAAGGTAGGTTCGCCTGCGCCTGAGTTTGCGGGTACCGACACCAACGGCAAGACTCAGTCTCTCGATCAGTTTCACGGCAAGTATGTTGTGCTGGAGTGGCATAACCAGGGCTGTCCCTATACAAAAAAGCACTACTTAAGCGGCAATATGCAGACGCTGCAGAAGGAGTGGACGGCGAAGGGCGTGGTCTGGCTGACGGTGATTTCGTCGGCGCCGGGGCAGCAGGGCTATGTCACTGCGAGCCAGGAGAACAACTACCTGACGCAGATGCATGCCGCGCCGAGCTCTGTCTTGCTTGATGCGCAGGGCAAGATCGGTCATCTGTACGACGCCAGGACGACGCCGCAGATGGTGGTGATCGATCCGAGTGGCAAGGTGATCTACGACGGGGCTATCGATGATCGTCCCACGTCGGACGCCGAGGATATCAAGGGCGCGAGGAACTACGTCAATGAGGCGTTGAGTGCTTCGCTTGCGGGCAAGCCTGTTGCAACGCCGTACACGCGCCCTTATGGATGCTCGGTCAAGTATTCAGGGCAGTAGCGGATCGCGGCTATTTGGACCGGCGAGTCATGGCTCCGCCTGGAGGCCCAGGTGAATCTCGACCTGCGCGTCGGCGGGATTGGCGGCGCGATGGTCGTAGACTTCGTAGTCGGTGAGAAATGCCCGCTTGCCGCCTAGGTCATCCGGGCTCATGGACCAGATCTCGCGCCAGGTGCTTTGCATCACCGCCTCTACGGGACCTTTGTCTGTGGTCAGCACGGCATAGTCGCCGGTTGCTATGGCTTCGAAGGTGATGCCGTGGGGCAGGTTGTCGATGGAGGAAACGGGCGCTCCGAGAAGGTAGTCATACTCACCGTTTTCATCGCTGGCGTAGTTGGAATAGAAGACGTAGAAGCTGTCGCTGATGCGTTGCGGAATCTGGCTGGCGAGGCTTTCGGCGAAGAAGCGCTGCCAGAGCGCTCGAATCTGTCCCTGTCCGGAGATCTCGCGGGCATTGCTGGTTCGAATTTGAAAGCCGGCGACGATGATCGGGTCGGCGAGGGACTTGTGGCGGAGATGGGTCATGGACTCTTCCTCAGCGGGCCGCAATGCTGTGATGAGGACGATTGCGGCTCCGTGTTTATGTGGCGAGGTTTTACCCAGGGTTGGCTCCGCGAACTTTGACGCGAGTCAGGCCGGATGTTGCGAGGTGGGTCTTGCAGGTTACTTGTGGTCGGCGGTGAATGCGGCCTTCTTGATCTCCTGATTTGCCTGATCGAGAAGTTCTTTCGCTCGCTGAGCGTGACCATTCAGGTCGAACTCGTTTGCCTTCTGGGCATCGGTAAGCTTTTGATAGGCCTGATCGACGTATCTCTGGGCGGCGGCCAGGTTTGGATTGCGTCTTGGGTCTATGCCTCCCGGGGGCCCCTGCGCGAGTGCCAACCCGGTTCCAATGAGAACGAGAGAGACGGTGCCTGTAGTCACTAATTGTCGAATATTCATGATTGATTCCTCCGGGGGTTGAGTGAGAGGCTTAAGCCAATTTTCCGTATTGGCGATCTGTGCTGTGCATGACGAGTTTGGAGCAAACGAATTATAGCGGAGTACAGGGCACGGGAGTGTTAGCGAAAAGCTCATTTTCATTCGAAGAGGGCGGAGGCCGGAAGGCACTTCTCAGGTAGAACTGCGTTTAGTCTGGCGTATCCTGCGCAGGTCTTCGAGGCGCTGGGCGAGCTGTTTTTCGCGGCCTTCCTGGGTGGGCTCGAAGTAGCGTCGACCGGCCAGCGATTCCGGGAGGCAGTCCATGTCGGCGACTTTGTCTTCTTCGTCGTGGGCGTAACGGTAACCTTTGCCGTAGTCCAGTTCTTTCATTAGCCGGGTCGGGGCGTTGCGGAGGTGCAGCGGCACCGGTTCCTGGCGGGTGGCTTCTATGTCTTTTTGAACTGCGCCGTAGGCGAGGTAGACGGAGTTGGATTTGGGAGCGAGGCAGAGATAGACGACGGCCTCGGCGAGGGCGAGATCGCCTTCGGGGGAGCCGAGGAACTCCATCGTCTGGCGGGCGCTGAGGCAGAGATTGAGAGCCTCGGGGGCGGCGAGGCCGATATCTTCGACGGCCATTCGGATGACGCGGCGGGCGAGGTACATGGGGTCTTCGCCGGCGGCGAACATGCGGGCGAGCCAGTAGAGGGCGGCGTCGGGGTCGCTGTTGCGGACGCTCTTGTGGAGTGCGGAGATGAGGTTGTAGTGCTCTTCGCCAGTCTTGTCGTAGAGGAGGACGCGCTGCTGGAGGGCTTCTTCGGCCAGGGCTTTGGTGATCTGGCCGGATTTCCCGTGCTGGACACGGTCGGCAGCGAGCTGGGCTGCGATTTCGAGCGCGTTGTAGGCGTTTCGGCAGTCGCCGCTGGAGTAGCCGGCGATAAGGGCCAGGGCTTCTTCATCGGCGGTCAGACTGAGGTTGCCGAGGCCGCGTTCTCTATCCGTCAGGGCGCGGTGGAGGAGTTCGACGATCTGCTCTTCGGTGAGGGCTTTGAGGACGTAGACGCGGCAGCGTGAGAGGAGTGCGCCGATGACCTCGAAGGAGGGATTTTCGGTGGTGGCTCCGATGAGGCGGATGGTGCCGCGCTCGACATAGGGCAGGAAGGCATCCTGCTGGGCCTTGTTGAAGCGATGGATTTCGTCGACGAAGAGGATGGTGCGCGAGCCCATCTGAGAAGCCTGTTCGCTGGCGACCATGACCTGCTTGATCTCCTTGATGCCGGAGAGGACGGCGGAGAATTCAAGGAAGGTGGCATGGGTGGTTTCGGCGATGATCTTGGCGAGCGAGGTCTTGCCGACACCGGGAGGGCCCCAGAAGATCATGGAGGACGGGTCGTCGTGTTCGATCTGGACACGGAGGGGTTTGCCGGGGCCGATGAGGTGCTCCTGGCCGGCGTATTCGGAGAGGTTGCGGGGGCGCATGCGTTCGGCTAGGGGGGCGTTGCGGTTGCGCCGGGCTGCGGATTCCGGTGTAGCGGGCGTGTCGAACAGGTTCGATTCGAAGGAGCTCATTTGCGCCTCCGAGTTTTGGAGGGTAGGGACATTGCGCGCTGGCGGGAGGCTTCGTATAGCAGGACGCTGGCGGCAACGGCGGCGTTCAGGCTTTCGACCGGGCCGGGGCAGGGAATGGTGATGCGGGCGTCGCATTGCGCGGCGAGCTCGGGGGCGAGGCCGCTGCCTTCAGCACCGATGAAGATCGCGACGGGGCCGACGAGGTCGTGTTCGCCGAGAGGCTGAGCCTCGTGCGCCATGGCGGCGAGAGTTGTGATGCGGGACTGGCGAAGTCGATCGAAGCATTCGTCTGCGGAGGAAGCGAGGACGGGGAGGCGAAAGACGCTTCCGGCGGAGGCGCGCACGGCTTTGGGGTTCCAGCGGCTGGCGGTGCCGGGCAGGCAGACGACTCCGTTAGCGCCGAAGGCCTCGGCGGAGCGCAGGATGGTGCCGAAGTTGCCGGGATCCTGAATGCCGGCGAGGACTACGATCAGGTGATTTGCGGATTGGGACTCGGGGGCGAGGAGGTCGGGCCATTTCCATTCGCGTGTACGGGCGAGGGCGGCGATGGGCTGGGGAGTTTCGGTCGAGACGGCGGAGTTCAGGAGTTCCTGAGGCAAGGCGAGGAGCTCGACGGAGTCGTCAAGGCCGAGCGCTGCGAGCAGATCTTCGCGGCCCTGGGCGACGAAGACTGTTTCGAGCTTTGCGCCGCTGTTGAGGGCTTCGGCGAGGAGGTGTATTCCTTCCAGAGCAACGAGCCCGCCATTGTTGCGGCCGGGACGCGCGAGTGCCGAGCGAAGTTCCTTTACCCGGGCATTCTGCTTACTCTGTACAATGCGGATAGCCATCTGCGGAGCCTCACTCCGAACCTTAGGCGATTGTAGCCCTTCGGCTTACACCGGCTCGGGCGCGTCAGAACGGGTATAGTCGGGGAATGGGACCTGCTCCCAGGGTGGTCTGATTTGATCAAATTGAGCCGCACCCGAATGTTGAGCCACACCCGAAGGAAAATCAGCACGCTGAGGTAGACGATTTGTCCGCGGAGATTTTGCGGGTCCATCCCGACGAACCACAACCCGAACGCATTGAGTACATCGTTTCCTGCCTGAGGCAGGGCTACGTGGTCGCTTTGCCGACTGACACCTTCTATGGTCTGGCTGTCGATCCGGTGAATCTGCATGCAGTGGAGCAGATTTACCAGATCAAGTCGAGGCAGAAGCACAAGCCGCTTTCGCTGCTGATCTCTTCTGTGGCTCAGGCTTATGAGCTGGCGCGCGAGATCGACGATCGATTTGACCGGCTCGCGGAGCGGTTCTGGCCGGGGCCGCTGACGATCATCGTGCGCGCGGGCAGCAAGCTGCCGCTGCGGTCGACTGCGAACACAGGCAATGTGGCGTTGCGCGTTCCGGATGCGCCAATTGCCCGCGCCGTGGTGGATTGCTTTGGACTGCCTATAACGGCGACCTCGGCGAACCTCGCGAATGCCAGCGAGTGCGCTCATGCTGCGTGCGTTCGCGACCAGATCGGCGATCGTATTCCGCTGATCGTCGATGGGGGACCATCGGGTCACGCGTCGCCGACGACCATTGTCGATTTGTCCGGTGCAAACGGATCGTGGCAGATATTGCGTGAAGGCGCAATTGCGACGCACGAAATTGCGCTGGTATTGCAGAGATAGATGAGCGAGTTCACAGGAGATCCTGAACGGCCTGAAGCTACGCGACCACTGCGGAGAAGAAGCTGGGCTTCCTCGGCGGTGCGGTTTCTGCTGCTCTATTTTTTTACGGTCGCGTTGTTATGCGCGCTGGGCTGGTGCGTCTGGGTCTATCTACAGATTGAGCATTATGCGTATGAGGACCAGGCTGCTCCTTCGGATGTGATCTGCGTTTTTGGGGCCGCGGAGTATGCGGGGCGTCCGTCGCCTGTGCTGCGGGCGCGGCTGGATCATGCGCTGGCGCTTTACGAGCACGGGATTGCGCCAATTGTGCTGACGCTGGGTGGGAGCGCTCCGGGCGATGCTTTTTCTGAGGGGCAGGTCGGTGAGGCGTATCTGATGGCCAATGGCGTTCCGGAGAAGGCGATCATCGCTGAAACTCAGAGTCGAACCACGGAAGAGCAGGCGCGCCGGATTGTCGCGATTGCCCACACCAATGGCTACCAGCGGATTGTGATTGTGAGCGATCCGGCGCATTTGTTCCGCATTCGCGAAATCTGTGCACATGAGGGGCTGCCGGTGCTGACTTCGCCACGACCTCAGGTGGGTGCAGTGGGTGGCGTGACGGAGTGGCAACAGGTATGGCACGAGATTGTGGCCTACACTCTGTGGCGGATGCATTTGCATTAGAGCTGGAAGACGGTGAAGGAGATTGGTGAGTCCCACCCTTGCCGCGATAGGACTGCGTCAAGGATGGGGCACCCGCACTTTCTATTGGCGCTCGTCACCGTTTCAAGTGGTAATCTTCATCGATATGAAGACCTTTCGCCGACTGCCCTTCGTTCTGCTAGCTGCCACTTTCATGTCCTTGATTTCAAGCGCATCCGCGCAATCGTTCAAGGTGAGTTTTCCCAGGGAGCGAAGCGCGAAGCCGCTTGATGGGCGGATGTTGCTGTTGCTTTCTACCGATCCGTCTGCGGAACCGCGGATGCAGATTGACGACACTCCGCGGTCGCAGATGGTCTTTGGCGTGACTGTGGACGGGCTTGCGCCGGGCACGGCTGCGACTGTGGATGCGGAGGCGTTTGGTTATCCGATGCGCAGTTTGAAGGATGTTCCGCCGGGTGAGTATACGGTGCAGGCGGTGCTGAATCTTTATGAGACTTTTCATCGTTCGGATGGGACGACGGTGAAGCTGCACATGGACCAGGGCGAAGGGCAGCATTGGAACATTACGCCGGGCAATCTTTACAGTAAGCCGCAGAAGATTACGGTGAAGGCAGCGGCTGCGCCGGTTGCGATTTCTTTGACGGAAGTGATTCCACCGATTGTCGAGCAGAAGGATACGAAGTATGTGCGGCATCTGAAGATTCAGAGCGAATTACTTACCAAGTTCTGGGGGCGGCCGATGTTTTTGTCGGCGGTGGTACTGGTGCCGGAAGGATTTGACGAGCACCCTGAGGCTCACTATCCGGAGATGGTTTTTGAGGATCACTTTGTCGATGGGATTGGCGATTTTCGCACCACGCCGCCTGATCCGGATCTGAAGCCTGATTACAGTCAGCGATTTCATCTGGCGGGTTATAACCGCATCCAGCAGGAAGAGGCCTACAAGCTTTACCAGACATGGATCGGCGCGAAGTTTCCGCGCTACCTGGTGATCAAGATTCAACATGCGAACCCTTATTACGACGACTCGTATGCGGTGAATTCGGCGAATCTGGGGCCGTATGGGGATGCGATCGAGACGGAGCTGATGCCGGCGATCGAGAAGCAGTTTCGTGGAATAGGGCAGGGATGGGCGCGCTTTCTGTATGGCGGATCGACTGGCGGTTGGGAGTCGCTGGCAGTGCAGATGTTTTATCCGACTCATTACAACGGCGCTTTTGTGGCTTGTCCTGATCCGGTGGACTTTCATGCGTTCACGAACATCGATCTGTATGAGGACAAGAATGCTTTCTATATCCAAGGCGTGCACAAGCGTGTCGAGCAGCCTGCGATGCGCGATTATCTCGGGCATACGCTGATTACGATTGGCGAGAACAATGCTTACGAATTAGCGCTGGGGGATCGCGGTCGGTCGGGAGAGCAATGGGATATCTGGCAGGCAGTGTATTCGCCGGTGGGGCCGGATGGATATCCGCAGGCGATCTTCGACAAGGAGACGGGGGAGATCGATCACAAGGTGGCGGAGTACTGGAAAGAGCACTACGACCTCGATGCGATTCTGGCGAGGGACTGGGCCAAGCTTGGGCCTGAGTTGCAGGGAAAGCTACATATCTATGTGGGCAGTGACGATACTTACATGCTGAATGACGCGGTTTATCGGATGGAGGATTTCTTGAAGAGTACGACGAATCCTCCGTATGACGGCGAGGTGGCTTACGGGCCGCGTGCGGAGCATTGCTGGAATGGCGATCCTACTCTGCCGAATGCTTATTCGCGGTTGCATTACAACACGATGTACCTGCCGAAGATTCTGGAGCGGATCGAGAAGACTGCGCCGGCGGGCGCGGACCTGACGAGCTGGCGGTATTAGCAGCGATAAAGCAGATTCCCTTAGGGAATGACAACAAGAAAGGCAAGGGCAAAGGCAACAGCAAGAGCGCAAGCAGATTCCCTGCGGGAATGACAACCAGAAAAGCACATCGATGAGCTACGGGAGAAATTTGAGGGTGTAGGCGGTCGTTGGATCGATAGGCTTGCGGATGATGCCCAGTGTGGTGAGTTGCTGATTGGTGGCTGCCCAGCGCTCGGGTGTCATCTTGCCGATGGATGCGCCTGAGGTGTCGGGACCGGTGATGAAGGCGCCATCTTTCATGGCCTGCAGCGAGTACTGCATCTGCGCTGGATTTTGCGCGGGGTTGAGCTTGAGGATGAGTGCGTTGGCGGGGCCGGGATCGCGCAGGTATTCCTTCCAACCTTTGATGGTGGCGCGGACGAATTTGGCGACCGCGTCGGGGTGCTGATCCATGAAGTCTTTGCGGGCGAAGAAGACGCGGTAGGGATCGTAGCCGGCGCTGCTGATGAGCATGGTGCGATAGTCTACGCCGGCGTTTTTGACGAAGAAGGGCTCGCTGGTTACGAAGATCTGCTGGATGTAGTTGGGATCGGCGATGAAGTTGGCGATGGAGTGCGTGGCTGGGGTTTCGCGGACGTTTTTAAGCTGATATTTGTTGACGATGAACTTGAACCAGGTGGAACCGGGCTGCGCGGCGATGGAGTGGCCTTCGAGCGCGGGGAAGTCGTGGATGGGCGAGTCTTTGTGCACCATGATGGCCTGCGGGTCATGCTGCATGGTGGCTCCGATGGCGATGAGGGGCAGTCCATTGGAGACGGCTTCGAGGATTTGATCGCTGGCGCCGAGGCCGAATTCTGCGCCTCCGCTGGAGACGACCTGCAGGCCGCTGGTGTATTGCCCGAGTGGAAGGATGGTTACGTCGAGGCCCTCGGCCTGGTAGTAGCCCTTGGCGACTGCGGTGAAGTATCCGCCCTGCTCGGGCTGAGGATACCAGTCGGCTTGCAGGCGAACGGGTAGAAGTCCATTGCTGGCAGCGGGCGTTGGGCTGTTGTGGCAGCCTGAGAGCAGCGAGATCATTGAGATCGAAATCAACGCCAATGCAGGCAGGGTTAGTGGGGCGGAGCATTTGGCTATTCGACTGCGGAAGCGTGGTCTCTTCACGTTTATCTCCGTCTGGGTTTGCGATGTGTTCTCGGCATTCGAAGGGTCTGCTTGTTTCAAGGCACTACCACGTTGGCAGAGCGGTTTCGTTTGGAGATTTGCGCTGCGAGCCTACTCTGGCTGCGATGGCCAGGAGCCGAGCGTCGTCTTCGCGGGCAGCGATGAGTTGCATACCGCCGGAGGGATGACCGCCTTGAAGGAAGGGAATGGTAACCGCGGGCATTCCTGCGAGGCTGATGGGCGAGGTGTAGCGCAGAAGCCGGGCGCGCGTCTGGCTGTGGTCTGCTCCGGCTCTGAGAACTGCCACAGGGGCTGCAGGAAGAAGCAGTAATTGGTGATGGGCAAGCAGTGCGTCCATGCGATCCATGAAAAGGGCTCGACGGCGACGCAGTTGGGATACTTCGGTGTCGCTCAAGCTCGCGCCCCATTCGAGGCGCTGACGGATGGAGGTTTCGAAGTGATCGTAGTGGCCGCGATGAATGACGGCGGCTTCCGAAGCCTGGATAGGAGCGAAGATTTCGATGGAGTCGCTCCACCAGTCGACGTCAACTTCGCTGGCTGTGAGTCCGAGGGATTCGAGTTCGAGCTGGCATTGACGAAGGCTCGCGACGATGGCGGGTTCGCAATCGTGGAGGAAGGATTGGTTGACGATGGCGAAGGTCTTTAGCTCTGGTGCGGAGCCTGCGCTGGTGTTGCCGAAGATTGAGCCGAGCAGTGGGCCGTCTTCGAGATCGCGGAAGAGCCAGCCGAAGGTGTCGAAGGATGGAGCGAGATGCGCGCCGCCGCGCCAGTCTCCGCGGCCGAGCGAGGCGCGATAGCCTGCGAGGCCGCAGAGGGCCGCGGGGACGCGGACGGAGCCTCCCGTGTCGGTGCCGATAGCGGCCATGGCTGAGCCCTCCATGACGCTGGCGGCTGCTCCGCTTGAAGAGCCGCCGGTGAGCGCCTCGGGATTGCCGGGCTGGAGGCAGTCGCCGAAGTCGGGGTTTTCGCCGGTGATGCCGTATGCGAGCGGATGGAGGTGGGTCTTGCCGGTGATTATGGCGCCTGCGCTGCGGAGCTTCTCGACCAGCCAGGAGTCGCTTGCGGCGATGCCGTTGAGGTCGCGATAGAACTTCGTTCCGCAACTGGTTGGGGAGCCTGCGAGGTCGAAGCAGTCCTTGACGGAGATGGGGACGCCCCAGAGTGATGGCCTGCCGTCGCCGGAGTTGGAGTCTCGTGGTTGCGTCGCGATTCGTTCTGCTTCGGACAGCGTCCAGGATTCGTCGCGCCAGAGGTAGGTGTTGCGGCTTTCGTTGCCGTTGGCGAGGGCTGATTTTGCCAGTTGAAGAATTTCAGTGTGTGGCTTTTCGGAGGCAGTCAATGCGGTTCGAGTGGCCTGGATTGAGTCTGCGCTGTTCGCCATGTACGCATTGTATCGAGTCGTCGCCGCTCTATTGTTGGCTTGGTGATAAGAGCGAAGCCAAGGCGTGAATTTGCTGAGGCGGCGAGCGGGTCTGCCATGCTAATTTCGAGTATGGGTGTCAGTACAGCAGCTTCTCGCAGCCGCGCTGTGTCGCAGGCTGCGCGCGATGATGAGCGAATGGCGGAGCTGGTGAAGTATACCGCTCGCTCGCTTGCGACTGAACGGCCCGTTCCCTTTGGATCGTCCATTGTTCATACGAAGACTGGAGAGCTCTTGCTGCGGGCGCTGAACGCCGTGGCGCGCGAGTTCGATCCCAGTTCTCATGCTGAGGTTAGAGCCATTCGGCTGGCGACGAAGAGGCTGAGGGATATATCACTGGCCGGGTATACGCTTTACACGACCTGCGAACCTTGTCCGATGTGCATGAGTACTGCGTTATGGGCGGGATTGGATCGCGTGGTCTATGGCGCGACGATTGAAGATGCCAATCGGCATTGCCGCCAGATTCATATTCACGCTACCGAGGTTGCTGAACGAAGCGACATGCGATGCACAGTTGAAGGACCCGTGTTGAGGGAGCAATGTTATGCCCTGTTTACCCATCCCAATATGCTGCGGGCCTTTCACACATGGTCTACTCGCAAGGCTTCTGGAAAATCCGCTCCAACGAAGTAAGTTGAGGTTATGCCGTCTTGATTGAGACTCTTGCATCTGAACTTGTCGAAGTTATCAGTGATCCGAAGCGGGTGATAACTGCGCCCGCAATTGTCGAACGGCTTTCGAAGGACTTTTATTGGTATTCGCCGGTGCTGAAGAGGCAGTTGGAATCGAAGGTCGGCGACGTTGTTGTGCAGCCAGTGAATGTGGAGGAAGTGCTGGCGGTTGCGCGATATGCGGGTAAGCATTCCGTTCCGATTACTGTGCGGGGCGCGGGTACGGGGAATTATGGACAGTGCATTCCGCTGCATGGCGGTATTGTGCTCGACCTTGCATTGATGGACAAACTGGAGGAGATTACCGCAGACGGAGTTGCCGTGTGTCAGCCGGGGTTGCGGCTCGCTCCGCTGGAGATTGAGGCGCGAAAGCAGGGTTGGGAGTTACGTATGTATCCGTCGACTATTGCGAAGGCGTCTGTGGGTGGATTTCTCGCGGGTGGTTCTGGTGGCATTGGTTCGGTGGCTCATGGTGGGTTGCGCGACTTCGATACGGTGAGGGCGTTTGAGGTTGTGACGATGGAGGCCGAGCCGCGGGTGGTACTGCATGAGGGCGCTGCGGTGCATGAGATTTTGCATGCGTGGGGGACGAATGGCATTCTTACCCGGATCTGGTTTGCGCTGACTCGGGCGGTGGATTGGAGCCAGTTTACTGCGGCATTCGATAGTTATGAAGAGGCGTTTGTTTTCGCGAGGCTTATTGCCGAGGGTAAGGACTGGACCAAGAGACTGGTGACGGTGTTTGAATGGCCGATTCCTTCGTTCTTTACTCCGGTGAAGCAGGTGGTGAGACAGGATAAGACGCTGGTGCTCATCATGATTGCTTCGGAGCAGGTGGAGAAAGTAAGTGAGGCAGCAGTGGCCGCGGGTGGGGAAGTTACTTTTACGGGCCCGTATACCGGGCCGCGTACGCAGCCGCTGCTTAGTGATTACACGTGGAACCACACGACGCTATGGGCGATGAAGGCTGATCCTACCTGGACTTATATTCAGGCAGGCTTTTCTCCGGTGAATTGTATGGAGCAATTCCGGTTGCTGCGGGAACGGTATGGCAAGGAGATACTCTTTCACATTGAGTTTATGAAGAACGGTGAAGGGGTTGTTATTCCGGGGGGGATTCCGCTGGTGTATTTTACGGGCGAGGAGCGGTTGAATGAGTTGATTGCTTACTGCCGCGAGATTGGCGTTTTTATCGCCAATCCGCATGTGAACTATCTGGAAGACGGTGGGCGGTTTCGTGGCGACAATCTTCAATTGAAGGCCAAGCAAAAGTACGATCCGCGGGGCTTACTGAATCCTGGGAAGATGATCAGCTTTCATGCCGAGCCAATTACGAAATGAAGGGGACGAAGTGAAGACGTGGATTCCTGATGCGCGCAATTTCGCTTATCTTACGTGGAAGCAGGTGGACGCTTTGCCGCGCGAATCGACTTTGTTGATTTTGCCGACAGCGGCGATTGAGCAGCATGGACATCATCTGCCTTTGGCGACGGATACGCTGTGCAACAATCTGCTGCTGGGCAAGGCGTTGGAGCTAGTTCCGGCTGAGTTGCCGATCTATGCGTTGCCGCCGATTTGTTATGGCAAGAGCAACGAGCATATTGGGTTTCCGGGGACGTTGTCGGTTTCTGCGAGCACATTTATGGCTGTCGTGCGCGATCTGGGAGCGAGCATTGCTGCTGGCGGATTCAAAAAGGTTACGCTGTTCAACACGCATGGAGGGAATTCTTCGCTTGTTGATGTGATGGCGAGGGATCTGCGGACTGAATTCGGTTTGCGCACATTTTCTCTCTTTGGGTCGCCGGGCGCGAGCTTTGAGGGCGTGAGCGCGCAGGAGCGAACTTATGGGTTTCATGCCGGGGAGATTGAGACTGCTTATATCCTGTATGGCGCGCCTGAGTTAGTTCATACGGATAAGTACACCTCGAATTACATTGCCCGGGTGGACAAGCCAGAGTTGCTTAAGCCGGAGGCTTCGAGCGCTAACTTTGCGTGGTTGACGCGGGACATTGCTCCGAGCGGGGTGATGGGCGATCCATCGGCGGCTACTGCTGAGAATGGCGAGCGATGGGTGAATGAAGCGGCGGCAAAGATTGCTGAGATTCTGGTGGCCATGTATCACTTTGTGCCTCGGCATGATGCATGACTACCTGGACATTTCGGTCTGACTATTGACCGTCTAGACAGAGAGTTGTCGTATCCCACCCTTTGTGCAAATACGCACAAAGGGTGGGGCACCCGAAGTTTTGATGGTGCACCCGAAGATTTGTTAAAGCTTGAATTGAAAATGCTCTGACGAATTGCGATGGAGTGACGTTTGGCTTTGATTGACTGCGGCAATGGAGTTCGATTGGAGCGCGGCGTGCGATGCATGCTGTCGGATGGGGTGACGCTGGTTTCGGATCACTACTATCCGGAGGGTACCGGTGAAGGGCCGTGGCCTACGCTGCTGATGCGGCAGCCGTATGGACGGGATATTGCTTCGACGGTGGTCTATGCACACCCGGTGTGGTTTGCGCAGCATGGCTATCACGTGGTGATTCAGGACGTGCGTGGGCGTGGGGATTCGGAAGGCGAGTTTTATGCTTTTCGTCATGAAGGACGCGATGGGGCAGAGACGATTAAGTGGCTGCGCGGGCACGCGGCTTGCAATGGACGCATTGGGATGTACGGCTTCTCGTACCAGGGATCGACGCAATTGCTGGCAGCGGCGGAGAATCCTGAGGGATTGGTTTGTATCGCGCCGCACATGACGGCGGCGGATTTGTATCACGGCTGGTTTTATCATCAGGGTGCGTTGCGGCTGGCTTCAACGCTGGGTTGGGGCATTCAGATGTTGCGCGAGGATGCGCGACGCCGAGGACTTCGCGATGCGAACGATCGATTGGAGCTTGCGTGGACGAATGTTCGGGCGCAGGCGAGTTATGTTCCTTATGCTCAGCATCCTGCCATTGTCGATCCTGAATTGCCGGGCCATGTGCGAGACTGGATCGCTCATCGCGAGGCTGGAGAATTCTGGAGTGAGCTGGATATAAGTTCACGTTACGACAAGATCAAGGTGCCTGCGCTGCATATCTCAGGATGGTATGACACTTATCTGGAGGGTTCGATTGCGGGGTATGTTGCGCTTCGCCGGTGCGCGGGGTCGCAGTTTGCGCGGGATAACCAATATCTTTTGGCCGGGCCGTGGGTGCATATTCCATGGGGTGACTGGGTGGGTGATCGGAATCTTGGAGCGGACGCAAATCTGGATACAGATGGCTTGCTGCTGCGATGGTTTGATCATTGGCTGAAAGATGCAGGAACGTTTTTGAATGAACCACGGGTTCGGTATTTTGCGCTTGGTGAGAATAAGTGGCATGCGGCCGATGAGTGGCCCGATAAGACTTCATTGACACTGTTTCTGCATAGTGGGGGTAACGCCAATTCGCGCAAGGGTGATGGGTCGTTGAATGACGATTTGCCGGTGGATGATGAGCAGCGGGATGTTTTCAACTACGACCCTGAGGTGCCTGTGCTCGCGCCGGGCGGGGCACTAGCGATGAGTGGTCCGGTCGATCAGGCTGTGCTCGAGATGGGCAACAATCTGCTGGTGTACACGGCCCCAGTAGCGACCGCGTCAATGCGCATTGTTGGGCAGCCCCGAGTGACGCTGTATGCGGCTACGTCTGCTGCGAGTGCAGATCTTACGGCGAAGCTGGTGCGTGTTACCGCGGGCGGGCGTGCTGAGTTTGTCTGCATCGGAATTGCGCGGTCTTCGTGGCTTTTTCGCGAGGCTGAATATGTGGCGGATGAGGTGCAGCGCTGGGAGTTTACGCTTGAGCCGACATCGGTTGTGATCGCGCCGGGAGAGTTGTTGCGGTTAGAGATCGCGAGCTCGGCGTTTCCGTTGTACGATCGCAATCCCTCGACGTCTGTTGAGCCTCAGAATGCGGATAACTGGAGCTGGCGGCGTTCGACACAGCAGATTCTGCATACGGCGCAGTATCCGTCGGCGCTGCATCTTCCGGTAGATGGAGGCGTTCGATGACGAGCGCTGGAGAGGCGAAGTCGCCGGTAGCCGAGATTGCGATGGAGAGGGTCGGCAAGAAGTTTCGCAGTGGGGCGCTGGCTTTGCAGGATGTCTCTCTGCGCGTGGAGAAGGGCGAGTTTGTTTCGCTGGTGGGGCCATCGGGTTGCGGTAAATCGACTGTGTTGCGGCTTGTCTCCGGGTTGACGCCGGCAACTGCGGGCTCGGTGCTGGTGAATGGAATGACTCCGCAGAATGCGCGGGAGCTGATGAGCTTTATCTTTCAGGATGCGACGCTGCTGCCGTGGCGCACGGTGGAGAGGAACGTTGGCCTGGGGCTTGAGCTGGAGCACCTGGCGAGGCCGGCGCGCCGGGAGAAGGTCGCGAAGATGCTGGAGCTTGTGGGGCTGAAGCAGGTGGCGCAGCGGTATCCGCGGCAGCTCTCGGGTGGGATGAAAATGCGGGTTTCGATTGCGCGCGCGCTGGCGAGCAGACCGCGGATTCTGCTGATGGATGAGCCTTTTGCAGCGCTGGATGAGATGAGCCGCGATCGTCTGAATGAGGAATTGCTGCGTCTCTATGTGGAGCAGGCGTGGACGGTGCTGTTTGTTACGCACTCGGTGGCGGAGGCGGTGTTTCTTTCTACGCGGATTGTGATTCTGGCGCCGCATCCAGGGCGAGTGGCGCATGTGGTTCCGGTGGAACTGCCGTGGCCGCGGACTGCGGAGACTCGTCTGACACAGGCGTATGAAGAGCAGGTGGCGCGGGTTTCGCGGCTGTTGCGAGGGGTGCAGGGCAAGCTGTCGGATGATGGAGGTGCTGATTGAGGCGGCATCTCTGGTTTGTGTTGAGCAGTCTGGTTGTGCTGGCGTGCTTGCTGTTGCTTTGGCACTTCGCGGTGTTGAATCTGAAGATACCGCCTTATATGTTGCCCGGTCCTGAGATTGTGGCCAAGGCGGTGGTCAACCGCTTTTCTGCGTTGGTGAAGTCGCTTTGGCTGACCACCGAGGCGGCGGCGATGGGACTGGTGTCGAGCATCATTGTTGGAGTTGCGGTGGCGTTAATGTTTGCTCAATGGAGTTGGCTGCGGCGACTGCTCTATCCCTACACCATTCTTTTGCAGACGGTTCCGATTGTGGCGATAACGCCATTGATCATTATGTGGATGGGGCCCGGCGTCTATTCCGTGGCGGTGATTGCTTTTATCATTTGCCTGGCGCCGATTATTGCCAATACTACGCAGGGTCTGATCAGTGTGGACGAAAATCTGATTCATCTCTTTCTGATGCACAAGGCGACTTCGGCACAGATATTGTTCAAGCTACGGTTGCCTCATGCGATGCCTAATTTTTTTGTGGGCATTCGCATTGCGGCGGGTATCGCGGTGATTGGGGCTATCATCGGCGAACTGTTTGCAGGGTCGAGTCGTGTAGGCGAGGGTGGGCTGGGGTATTCGATCACTTATGCGAGCGCACAGTTGGAGACGGACTATTTGTTCGCGTTGGTGTTTGCGGCTACTGTGCTGGGCTTTGTGTTTTTCTTCATCGGAATGTTTTTGGAGTGGTATTTCCTGCATAACTGGCACGAGTCGAATCGGTCGGATGTGCCTGAATAGAGTTATCGATTTTTAGGGGGAGCTGGCGATGCTTCGCATGGAATCTGAGACAGGCTGGTGGCTGATTACGCATCCTGACCACGCGCGCCTGGCGGGAGCGTTTGCGGCTGCGTGGGGCAATGCGATGTTTCGCAGGCCGGAGCCGCGTGCGCGAGTGTTGTATGGCATTGCGTCACATGACGATGGGTGGAAGGTGCGCGATGCGAAACCTGTGATCACGCGAGAGGGTAAGCCTTCGGCGTTTTCTACGGGGCTGGTGGGGAAGTATTCGGCGTTTGAAGAGATCGATCTGGCTGATTATCTGGCTGTGCGTGAGCGTGCGGTGCGCATTGTTGCGGAGGACGATCCGTATGCCGGATTGCTGATCGCGAAGCATACATACAATCTGCTGACGGAACATGCCGACCGCTCGACGATCAATCCCGAACAGTTACCGTTGCTGGATGCTTTTCTCGAAAGCCAGCGGATTTATCAGGGCAGGCTGCTGGAGGCGATTCACGAAGACGGGCAGTTAGCGGCGGAAGAGAAAGATGCGCAGAGGATTGAAGAGAATTTTCGGCTGCTGCAGGCTTGTGACAATCTTTCGCTGCTGACGTGTGTGGCGTTTATGGCTGAGGCCGACTTGCTACATCCGCTTCCGCTCTGTGATGGCGGAAGGGCGGAGGTGAGAGTGTTGCCGATCGCTCCGCGGCATTTTCGGCTGGAGCCGTGGCCATTTCAGGAGGACGAGTTGAGATTTGAGTTTCCTGCTCGGCATGTTGAGGGAAAGACGTTCGCGAAGTCAGCGGAATTGGAGCGGGCTTTTGGAGCGGCGCCCGTTGAGACGCTGACTGTACGGTTGAGCGCCTAGGCTTTCGGGCGCGGAGTTGAGATTTTGGGCAAGTGAAAGGGCGATCCGATTTCGGACCGCCCTTGTTGTTGCTGTGTTGTTTGGGTTAGAAGCTGAGGTTCAGTGACATCTGGATCTGGCGGGGTGAGCCGATTGTGTGCTGGACGATGCCGACGTTGCTGGGCAGATTGTAAAAACTCAAATCACTGGACGGGTTGAGCACAGGCTGGTCGGCAGCTGGAGTGGGGTTGTAGCCGGCGTTCTGCGTGACCTCGGCGTTGGGAATGTCAAAGCTGGCGTGATTGGTCAGGTTGAATACGTCAAATGTGTACTTGAGGTTGTAGCGGTCGTGGAATTTCAACACCTTTACCAGCTGCAGATCAGCGCGCTTCTGCGATGACTGCCGGAAGATATTACGCTGGCCGGTGGTAAAGCCCGTCTCGTAGGGGTCTCCGTTGGGAGCGTCGGCGGTGGGTCCGGGAATTCCGTAAGTCGAGGTGTCGGAGGCGGTGACAGTGGAGCCGGTGAGCAGAGGCAAGGTGAAGCACTTGTAGTTGAGGGCTGCGGTGCTGGAGTCTCCATTGTAGAAGGCTCCGGATTTTCCGGTGGTGGCGCTCTTCGGAGTGCAGCCTTTTGCCAGTGGAACGACGGGGTTGGTAATGCCGTCGTAGGAGCTGAAATAGATGCCACCCACCGCTCCGGAGAAGTCGATCACGCTGTACGGCTGACCGCTCTGCAGGGTGATGATGCTGTTGAGATGCCATCCAGCGGTAATCTTGCCCGCCAGGGTGGACTCGCTGTAAGGCGAGGGAATCTGGTAGCCGATGTTGGCGCTGACGACGTGGGTACGGTCGAAGTCGGATGAGCCGTAGCCGCTGCGGAGGTTGAGAGCGTTGTTGCCAGTGTAGAAAAGGCCAATGTCGCTCTGCTCGTCCAGTGCGTGGGAGTAGGTGTACGAAGCTCCTGCGGTGAGGCCGTGGCTGAGGCGCTTCTCGGCGTGCAGTTGGAGGGCGTTGTAGTCGGCGATTCCAGCAGCCTTGTACGATTCAGATTCGGCAGCGTAGCCCAGGTAGGGAACGCGGAGATCCACGTTGCCGCCTTCATATTGAGACTGATATATGGTGCCATCGGGTAGATGCGCGGGGGCGCAGTCATAGTAGCAGTAGTAGTTCCCGGCCTGCTGCACTGCGTTGCCGTAGGAGTAAATCTGGCCGTTGATGGGTTTGGCGGGCGTAGCGATCTGAGCCTGGTTGAGCGGGACGGGGACAACCTGATGACGCGCCAGATTGCCGACGTAGCTGGCCTCAAGCAGTACACTGCTGACCGGCTGCCACTGGATGTCGAGCGTGTAGTTGATGGTGTACGGAAGCTTGTTTTTCTGGTCGTAGACGGTGAAGGTCGTCATCTGGCCGCCGTTGGCGATCTGGTCGGGGGTTTGCAGGTAATTGGTGATGTCGGCTGCCTTGCCTGTGGGCTGAATGGGGGTGGAGCTGCCAAAGGGCGTGTTCAGGTTGAAGGTGCCTGCACAGGCCGAGGCCACGGTGGGCACGGGGTTATTCGGGTTGCACTGCACGGCATTCACGAAAGGTGGCGCCTGGGCAGCGCCGAAAGGGCCGCCAGTCACCTCGCCGATGGCGTACCCCGCGGAGAAGAAGGAGAAGTTCTCGCCGCGGTCGTAGTAAATGCCGGTGCCGGCTCGGACGACTACCTTGTCATTCAGCTTCCTGGGCTGCCAGGCAACGCCGATGCGAGGAGCAATACCCCATTGGCGTCCAGTCAAGGTGGTCTTGCTGGCTCCGGGCGTGTGTTGGGAGTTGTTGCCGGCGATCACGATACCGTTGGTGGGATAGCAGACAGTGGGGTCGTCGATGAGATTGGTGAGGCAAGAAGAGTCGAAGGAGTATTTGGAGGGATCGAAGTTGAAGATGTTGCCATTCTTCTCGGTCAGGCCACCGTCCCAGTCGTAGCGAACGCCGGCTGTGATCGAGATATTTGGCGTCATCTGGAACTTGTCCTGCACGTAGGTGCCGACCTGATTGGCCCGGTAATAGCGGTTGGCATTGCCGACCAGGAAGGTAGTGGTAGTGAAGCTGGAATTTTGGTTCGCGAGCTGACCCTGCAGGAAGCCAGCCAAAGTCTGGCTGGTCATCATGCCTTTGCCGGTACGATTGTCGCGGATGTCGAGCTGGGTGTAGGAGTAGTTTCCTCCGAAGGTGATGTTGTGCTTGCCCAGCGTCCAGATGGCGTTGGCCGATGGCATCAGGCGGTTTTGAATGACGCCGGTATTGGCACCCTGACTGAACGAGCCTTCGCCAATGTTCAGCGATTGGTTGGAACCGTTGACGTTGGCAATATCGATGACGGAAATACCCGGGAAGAACGTGGAACCGAAAAGGCCGGTGATACCCATAGAGTCCGGGCTGAAGGGTTGATCCTGGGTCTCGTAGGCCTTCATGCGGTCGAAGCCCAGGGTCTGTGTCGTACTCAGATTGGCCTTGGCGAGATAGGTGTTCTGCACAGATAACACATGCGCTCCGTCGTCGACGTGTACGGGGAAACCGGAAACGTTGGAGTAGCCGAAGGGAGCGGTGGTCGGATCATGCTGCCAGTAGTACTTGGCCGCAACGGTGTCTTTCGGAGTGGCGTTGTAGTCCAGGTTCGCAACAGCCTGGTCGCTGATGAAGTAAGCGCGGCCGGGGATGAAGGCATTGTCGGGGTGGGTGGTCGAGGGCACCACGCCAGGCGTTGCGCCGGGGATCATGTACTGACCGTTGACCTTGGCGTTGAAGAGGTTGTAGGCGACACTGCTGATTGCGCTAGTTGGCACTGTCACACCACCGTTCGCCTGTGTGGCCAGCGCGGCCAGTGCGTCGTAGGAGCGCGTAGATGCGGTGTCATCGAGCGTGGTCGGGACCAGCAGGAACGAGTCGCCCACTTCCTGGTCGGAGACGTGCAAGTGCTGGTACGCCAGATAGCCGAATAGCTTGTCTTTGATGATTGGTCCGCCGAGTGAACCACCGAGCGTGTAACGGTGCAGTTCCGGATTCTTATCTTCGGCCGGTACGTCGCCGTCGTTTTTGAAGAAGAACGGCGCGGCATTGAGCCAGTTACTGCCGTGGTGGAGGTAGAGTTGTCCGTGCAGAGCGTTGCTGCCTGAGGAGGTGCTTAGATCGATGTGCGCGCCAGAGGTGGAGCCTTGCGTGGCGTCGTACATGGACGCGTTCACGCGGACTTCCTCGATGGTCTCAGGCGCGGGCGTGGGAAGCGCGTTGCCGATGGCCAGATAGATCGAGACTCCGCTCTGTTCCACGCCACCGGCCCCGCTGTTGCCGACACCCGTATTGTTGACCACGCGCGAGCTGCCGGACTGGCTGGTGGACTTGCCGTTGAAGAGATTGCTGGCATCGACGCCATTGAGCAGGAAGGAGTTGCTTGTATCGCGCTGGCCATTGGCCCAGATAGGCGCATTGCCGAGGCCGGAGTTTGAGCCGGTGCCGCCTGAGAACTCAGCGTTGACGCCTGGCGAGAGGATGGCAACACCCGTGAAGCTTCCAGTCGGGAGTGGGATCGCCTCGATCTGCGACTTATCCAAAACGTAGCCGTTGGTGGTGTCCACCGCATTCATCAGGGGCACGGCGTCGACAGTGATCGTGTCTCCCTTCGAGCCTACTTTCAGTTTGGCATTGACTGTGGCCGTGCGATCGGCCTGCACTGTGATGTGGGGTGTGCTCTGAACTTCAAAACCGTCGGCGCTGTAGGTAAGGGTATAAGTGCCAATGGGCAGGTTGGAGAAAAGATACTCGCCCGATCCATTCGATTTCACGACGCGGGTCAGACCGGTTTGTTCACTCAAGACAGTAACAGTTGCGTTTGGAATGACGCCGCCTGAGCTGTCGGCGACTTCGCCGGTGATGCCGCCGAGAGTTTGCTGTGCCAGCGTGGGGGTAACACACAGCGCTGCGACTGCCACCAACACCAGCAGCCGGTACAACGAGGAATGGATGGAGCGAATGAAATAAGTCAAGAGGAGCCTCACGAATAGGGATTTCCCGTGGGCCTTGAATGCAATTTCAAGGCCTTCGATTGATACACCGATCTGCCGAGTCAGGCAGACCAAAAGAGGGAATGAAGAATTGGTACGAGTAGTGCTCGTTTGTTGAACCGCTAGTGAAAGTTCTGCGGGGTTACCAATACAATACCCCAGAGACGGCGAAATTCAACGGAAAATTTATCCAGTTTCCTCGCAAGTTGTGGGATCAATGTGTCGCGGCATTACGCATTTTTATAGCGCAGTTATGGAGTTGTTTATCGCTCAGTCCGAAGGTAAAAGCGAGACATGGGCGGAGACGATTCGCCAACCTTGAGGGAAACGCACCCAGGTCTGACTTTGACGGCCCCGAGTGATTCCTTTGGATGTATCTCGTTCAAATTCAACGGTGATGCTTGCAAAGTCCCGGCCGAAGCTGACGATTTCAAGGCGCGTGACGTTTCGCATCAGGTTGGTTGCCGGGCGTGCTTTGCGGAAGGCTTCGAGCTCCTCGTGGCCGTAGAGATTTTCCGTGACGCCGAAGCGCATGACTTCAGGCGCGGCCCAGAACATGGCGATCAGCGTCTCGACGTCATTTGTGACGAGTGACTGTTCGTAGCGCGGGTAGAGCTCACGCAATTCGGCGAGCACTTCGGGGAGATTGATATCGTCGGAAAGTATTGTCATAAGGCGCGGAGATTATTGAAGCCAGAGCGATCCATTCGATGGATTGCGGCTGTGGAAAAACGGGACATTAAAGGCCGAGATCGCTGAGGCTGGGATAATCGTCGGGGCGGCGTCCGAGAAGCCAGTGGAATTTGCGCGCGTTTTCCTCGATTGGAACGTCATTGATACTTGCGTGGCGGGCGTACATCAATCCCTGCTCGTCGAACTCCCAGTTCTCATTGCCGTAGGCGCGAAACCAATTGCCGGCGTGATCGTGATATTCGTAGGCGAATCGAACGGCGATGCGATTTTCGTCGAAAGCCCAGAGCTCCTTGATCAATCGGTAATCGAGCTCGGTGCTCCATTTGCTGGCGAGAAAGGCGATGATCTCCTGCCGTCCGTGGAGGAATTCGGAGCGGTTTCTCCAGCGGGAGTCCGGGGTGTAGGCGAGCGATACTTTTTCCGGGTCGCGAGAGTTCCAGCCATCCTCGGCCATGCGCACCTTTTTCACGGCGGTTTCGCGCGTGTAGGGAGGAAACGGAGGACGCGGAGAAGAGATAGATCGGCTCATGTCGAAGGAAAGAGCTCCCGCTTGGGGAGGATCTGCTTACTAATGGCTGCGCTCACAGTATAGACCGGTTCGTTCACGACCTGGCTCAGGCGAAGTTTGAGAGCGACGCTGCAGAGAATGTAGGCGTGTTCGTCGCTGAATCCCCAGCGGCTGGCGAGCAGGTCAACCATGCGGCTGGTTGCTGTCCGTGCCGTGGCGGCAATGTCCTCTCCGGATTGGACGACAACCCAGGAGTCGCTGCGGGTATCTTCGGCTACGGTTTCGCTGGATTCGACCAGCGGTCCGGTCAGCGGCTGCTGCTTGTGCAGATGAAAGCGGAGGGTTACGTCGAGGGGGCATTCGATCCCGTTGATGCAGACCTCGCCGTCGCCCTGGGCGGCATGGCCGTCTCCGCAACTGAAGAGCGCTCCGTTATTGAAGACAGGGAGGTAGAGCTTTGACCCCGCACAGAGTTCGCGGACATCGAGGTTGCCGCCGAAGCTACCCGGGGGACGGGTTCGGAAGGAGCCGTCTTCGGCGCGGGCTACACCCATGACGCCCAGGAACGGACGAACGGGAATCGCTGCCGGGTCGAGCGATCGGGTTTCGTGGCCGTCGAGGTCCCAGTGAAAGAGGTACGGCGTCTGGAACCGATCTTTGAGGAAGCCTAATCCTGGAATGATGCTGGACCATCCCCAGCCGCGATGCTGGGTGGCGAGGACATCAATCTGTAAGACGTCGCCGGGCTCGGCGCCGTTGATCCAGACCGGGCCAGTGAGGGCATGAATGCGGGAGCGGTCGATGGTCTGAAACTCTTCGGCCGTCATACCGGGGTGCACCTGGCCTCCGCTGGCGTCGACGCACTCGAAGCGCACTTCGTCACCGGGCTCAATGTGCAGGCGGGGTTCGAGGGCGCGATCCCACACGGAGTGGGTTGGCTCGGCGCTGAGGGTGTGCTCGCTCATGGCAGCTCCGGAGATTGGGCGGGCTTCGTGATGCGGATGGTCATCTGGATTTCTACGATGGCGTTTCGGGGCAGGGCGCTCACTCCGACGGCTGCGCGAACGTGTTTGCCCGCATCACCGAAGACCGAGACGAGAAGGTCGGAGGCGCCGTTGACTACCGATGGGGAGTCTTCAAAGCCTGCGACGGCGTTGACGTAGCCATTGACAGAGATGACTTCCGCAATGGCTTCGAGTGAGCCGAGATCGCGCTTGAGTACAGCTAGTTGCGTGAGGGCGCAGGCGCGGGCGGCCGTGTAACCGTCGGCGACGCTCCGGTCGAGGCCTACGGTGCCGGTCATGACTCCCGATGCGTTGCTTGAGATCACTCCTGCGAGATAGACCAGATCACCGGCCTGTTTCGAAGATAGGTAGTTGCCCCCGGGCGCTGGTGGAGGGGGTAACGCGAGGCCGAGTTGTGCAAGCTGTTCTTCAGGAGTCATTTGAGATGAATTTAGCACGAGGGCCTTACGGTCGCGTGTATGCAGGATTTTTCTTGGAAGAGTGCCGCCATCACGCTAGGATGAGCCATTCAGAGTTCATTTTTGGGATGGCGCCATGATCACGCGTGTTGCGAAAATTCTGCTGGTAGCTGCGGTTGCGCTCTTCTATTCGCTGGTGGTGTTGAACAATACGACGGATTTCAATTCGAACTATCAGTTTGTCCGGCATGTGCTGATGATGGACACGACATTTCCGGGGAACAACGGAATGTGGCGCGCGATGAGTTCGCCGTTCTGGCATCTTACCTTCTATTTCTCCGTTATTGGCTGGGAGATCGTGACTATGGTCTTGTGCTGGTGGGGAGCGATTGCACTGCTACGCAAGTTGCGTGAGCCAGCCAGCGTATTCAATGCGGCAAAGCGTGTTCCGATGATTGCGCTGACGCTTGGAATGCTGATGTGGCTTGTGGCTTTTCTCACCGTGGGGGCGGAGTGGTTTCTGATGTGGCAGTCGCATACCTGGAATGGGCAGGAAGCGGCGTTTCGTATGTTTGTGGTGGTGGGCGCGGTGATGCTTTTGGTGATGCAGCCGGAGCGCGAAGGGCAGGCTTAGACTTGCTGTTGTGCTCTTCGCGCGTGAATGGTCTTGCGGCGGATGAGGAACCAGCCCATGCCCAGAGCCATGTAGGCGAGATAGATATAAGGAAACCAGACGGCTGGCCCTTCGGGGACGGGATAGACGCTGCCGAATGCGCAGGCAATCATTACCACTACCGTAAACCAGCTGATGGCAGTGACCAGGTGCGAATGCTGCCCGAGGGCCTTGCGTGCGAATGGCAGAGAGACGGCCACGAGCGCGTATGCGGTCAGGAATCCGAAGACGGAGATTGAGCCGATCCAGCCGTACATATCGGTCCCGCCGACATTGCGTAATGCCAGCGCAGCTGTGGCGGCAAACATGACAGCACAGGTGAGTACGACGCCCGCGCCAGGAGTGCCGTAGCGCTTGTGGGTTCGTCCGAAGATATCAGGCATCAAGCCGCTGTGAGACATGCGCAGCATCACGCGCGCGGCAGCCGTGGTGCAGGCCAGCACGCAGGCGATCATGCTGACGAACGCTCCGATATCGATTGCGGTGCCAAGCGGGGAGACTCCTGCCTTGCGCGCGAGCACATGGAGAGGGCTGGTGGAGTCGCTGAGTTTTCCCGATTCGCCTTGAAATCCAAGCACCTCGGTGTAGGCACAGAGCATGAAGAAAACTCCGGCGAGGATTGCGACCTGGATAACTGCACGGGGGATAGTCTTGAGCGGCTCGCGGGCTTCGCCGCCAAGCGTGGTAGCGCTCTCGAATCCGACGAAACTGAACATGGCCAGGACTAACGCCGGGCCGAGGCCGGTTATGGGCACTCCTTTGAGGCGGAGCTGATTCATGTCGAGTTTGAAGCCATAGTGGGTGAGTAACATGACGAGGACGATAGCGATCAGGCTGACGGAGACGACCTCGATCCAAAGCATCAGTTCGGCAGAGAGCTTGACGTCGCGGTAGGCGACGGCTCCCGTAAGAATGATTACGATGGCCAGGGTTACTAGCGCGGGAGGAGTCCACGAGAAGAACTGCCCGGACAGGACGTTGGCGTAATACAGGGCACCCCCTGCTACCGAAGCTCCAGTGGCGACGTAGGCGATGAGCAATGCCCACGCGGCTATTGCCCCCAGGGAAGGGCGAAGCGTATCGGAGGTGTAGGTATAGAGTGAGCCGGGGGAAGCGGACATGCGGGCGAAGCGGCTGACGCAGAAGCCAATGAGCAGGACGGCAAGCGTGGTGAGCAGGTAGACGAACCAGGTTCCGTTACCGGCGAGCGCAAAAACCAGCGGAATGGTGAGCGATGGTGAGGTGGACGGGGCCATCGCGGAAACCGATTGCGCGAGAGTCTCAAGGGGAGAAAGAACGCCTTTGTGCAGGCCGTAGCTCTTGTCGATGCTGCCGGAGCTGTCTCCGGATGCACCGGGTGAATACACCTCTGCTGATGCGCGGGGCTGGGTCACGCACGCTCCTGTCCGGAGAATATGGTCTGGAAGCCCTAGTGTCTGGCCTTGGCGACCTTGAGGTCAAGAGCAATCTCGTGCGACCGTTGCGGCTCAACTAGACTGAGAGCGATGAGTGTTCCCCAAGGAATCCCTGCAATCATCCTCGCTGCCGGGGCGAGCCGACGGCTGGGCGAGCCAAAGCAGTTGGTTCGCGTCGGCGGAGAAACGCTGCTGGATCGGACGATTCGCGTCGTTCGTGAGTCTGGTGTTGAAGATGTGTTTGTGGTTCTCGGAGCTCATCACAAACGCATCGTTTCGGGCGCGAAGTTGAACACTGTGCATTCGATCGTCAATCGGGATTGGGAGCAGGGGATCGGTACCTCTATCCAGGCTGGAGTTCACGCGGTTCAGGAAGCATGTATCGACGCGAGAGCGGCAATGTTGCTGGTTTGCGATCAGCCAAGGCTGAGTTCACAGCATTTGCGAGCGCTGATCGATGCGCACGCCAGCGCGCGGGAGCCGACGATAACGGCCTCTTCGTATGCGGGTGTCGCGGGGATTCCGGCGATCTTTCCGGCTGGGCAGTTTGCGGAGTTGTTGACCTTGCGCGTAGATTCGGGGGCGAAGTTGCTGCTGCGGAATCCCAAATGCGCGCTGGTTGAGGTGCCGTTTGCCGGTGGAGAGTTGGATGTGGATACACCTGCGGACCTGGCCGCTATGGATGGGAGCAGCGAGTGAACTGTTACAGGAGAACTGCTACAGGATTCGGCGGAAGACCTCTTTGAAGCGTGTGTAGAGGAAGGAAACCAGCAGCAGCGCGCATCCCATGACTATGAGCGTGGTGTAGCGGTCGGCGGGCGAGAGGGTCCAGACGTCGATGAGTAGAACCTTGACGACGCTGAGCATGAGGAGCGACAGGCCGCCGAGACGGAAGCTGCGTTCGCGGACCAGAAGTGCGAAGAGAAATGCGCCAAGGCCCAGCAGGCTCCAGCCCAGGGTGATGTTGCCGGCGCGGAGTTCGACGGCGAGAGTGGCGATCATGAGACCGAATGGCGCGAAGAAAAACCACTGCTCGGGGCGAGTCAATGCCGCTTGCAAAGGTCCGCGTAGCTCCGTCCACGCCGCGCCTGACTGCTCTACTACACGCAATCGGAACGCAAACGGCAAGCCCGCCAGCAGAATGAGGGAGACCAGCGCCATTCGGCATAGATTGTTCTGCCACTGTGGCAGGCCGGCTTCAGATTGGTTAGCGAACACTTCCACCGCGATCCGGCAAACACTTACGCCAACGGCGACCAGGATGGCGTGGACCTGGAACACACTGCGTTTCGCAATTAACGCGATCCCAAGCAGGACGGACGCCAACAAAGCGTCGACGATTGAAGCCGACTCCGCGTGGCCCCATGAGGGGACCATCAGTGGTAGCCACATTGCGAGCACCAAGGTTCCGAGTGCCCCGGCCACGAGGCCTATTCCTCGCTCCGCATGTTCAAGACGGCTTGAATTATCAATACAGCGTGTGCGTTCCTGCAGCCAGTACGTCAACGAGGCTACAGCGAGCATCGATAAGGGATCCGGCCAAACGGCAGAGAGCCATCCATGTACTGGATTGGAGACTGTAAGTGCTCCATCCCAAATGACCAGAAGGTAACAGAATGAGAGCAACGCGGGCAGATATGCTTGCCAGCGCAAATAGCTCTTGCGGAAGAACTTTCCAAGTTCGAACAATACGATAGCGAGTCCAACCCAGGCGAGGGTGAGCCACTTACCGGGTACGACCTGCTGGGTCCAGTAGAGCAGCAACAACGTTGCTACCCATGAATAGGCTGCGGCAATGTATGGTGGCGAGTTTTCGAGGGTCGTCCGGCGGTGCATTCCGGCGTAGAAGAGGGCGATGGCTATCGCGGAGGGGAGCCGGCGGAGCTCTGGCCCTTCGGCGAAATCCCAGGCGAAGACTGCGGCGATGGAGCAAAGGGCGAGGGCATCTGCCTGAAGAGCGAGGCTGACGATACTCTTCCAATCCGCAACAATGCCGAGGAGAAGGACGAGCGCGAGCCAGCTGACGGCAATCCATTCGGATGGCAGGACTACCCACAGGGCGGTCATGGCGGAGGCTAATCCCAGCCAGCTTGTCGCTCTCAGAGCGAGGATTTCGAACTCGCCCAGCTTTGCCGCGATTTGTGGCCAGCGGCGCGGATAGAGCTCTCCATGAATCCAGAAGAGCAAGGCAGCGAGAGCCATGCCGATTCCGAGCGATAGGTGATGGCTTGCATCCGGTCGATAGAGGCGTAACTCCACGAGGGGCAGAACGTCGTGGAAGGAGAGAACGAGACTGGCGCCGAATCCCGCGAGGAGGCCGAGGCGGCGGAAGACGGGTTCGTCGAGGCGCGATCCGCAGAGGGCGAGGACGTGGGCTTCGGCGATCCAAAGAATGGGCCAACTTACGCCGTGGAACCGGAAGGGTATGGCGGCGATGAGCAGAACTGTGCCGATGGTGGTGAGAACGACGAAGGCGGAGCGGCGTCGATGGCGAGACCAGATGCCAAGCAGGAGTTCGAGGGCGCCGAGCGCGACCAGAGCGCGGAATGCCCACTCCGGGTGGGTTGATTGGTACTTGAGAAGGCCGATGATGCCCGCTCCGGTGATGACGGCGGAGAGGCTGGAGATGCGATCTTCGGCAGCGTCGACCGGCTTGCGGAGCAGGTAGGCTGCGCGGAAAAGAACCCAGTAGAAGAGGATGAGCGCCGTGGAGGGCCAGGCTAGCGGGAACGATCCGGGGGAGCTTGTGGCCGGGATGACGAGCGAGAGCCATAGGAAGTGATTGCCCATGACGCCGACCAGTCCGGCGAGTTCGAGCCAGGCCCAGTGGCGCAGAGTGGTCACAACGACCAGGCCAAGCGCGAGGACGGCGGAGGCGAGAAGGCTGAAGACTACGGTGCCGTTGGCGTATTCCACATGACTGGCGGCGATGGTGACATAGCCGAGGAGGAAGGCGAGTCCGGTAACGGTTTGCGAGCGATAGCGGAGGGAGTGAAGCACCATTCCGGTGGCGACCAGGAGCATCAAGAGCAGATCGGCAACGAGCGAGGAGATGACCCGAGTCGCGTCGAGGTGATGCATGGCGAAGGTGGTGAAAAAGAGGAGCGCCCACCCTCCGCCGATTCCAGCGCGGGCGAAGATGCGGTAAGTCTGTTTGCGCTCGAGCCATATTCCTCCGCCGAGGAGGACGAGGCTGATGGTGAGGCCGGTGAGGACTTTGCCGCCGGGGCCCATCGTCTTGAGGCGGACGGCCAGGAAGAAAGCCAGGCCGATGACCAGGATCGCGATGCCGAGCTTGTTGAGCCAGTTTGCGCCGAGGCGCTCTTCGAGAGATACCGCGTGGGCTGGTGGGGCAGCGGGTGTTCGATCTTGTGACTCGGGGCGCTGCGGCGGGGATGGGGGCTGCGGCGGTGCAGAGGTTGGTTTTGGAGTGGGGCCAGTCTCTCGTAGCGCGTACTCAGGTGCCATTGCCAGCGGGATGGCGGGAGCTGTGTATGGAGCGACCGGGGCATGGGTTACCGCGGCCTGAGATGGGGCTTGGATTGGTGGCGGCGGCAGGACCGGAACGGGTGGAGGAACGGGTATCGTGATCGATTCGGGAATAGGTTCGACTGGCGCTGATTTGATTATTGGCGCAGGAATCGGGATGTGAGTGGATGCTGATGGCTTTTCAGGGATATTGCTGGCTCGTTCATTGGCTAGCTCTCTGGCCAGCTCCTGGGTTTCTCGTTCCTGGGTGTTGAGGCGGCCCTCGAGAGCGCGAATGCGATCGGTTGCCCGTTCATCCAACTGAGCCAGGGAAGACTGAAGGGCTCTCACGCGGTTAAAGAGATTCACGAAGGCCACAATCACGGCAACGGGAATCGCGATCACGATTAGAAATACAAAGATTATTTCCATAGAAGGAGTCAGTGAGCAGTATTCCACTCTTTGCCAGGGAAAGTCTCAAAAAGAATCGTGAGACTTTTCCAGCTCCCGTGGGTGAGTGGCTAATTTATTGCAGCATCAAGTTATTGCTTGCAACTTATTGCGCTCAGCGTGGACTCGAGGTGATGCGTACATCGTGAAAACCGCAGGGCACTGGGTTACGCTACGCTGAGTGTCCAGACCGTTTCCTGAGTTAGTTTCGATGCAAGCCTCTGGAGGTCACTGGGAGAAGATCACGCAGCTATAGGCGGCTATGCCGATATTGCCGCTGCACGGCATTTCGTTGATAGGCGGGCCATCGGCCATCGTGTCGAAGGTGTTCCAGTTGCCGAAGAATTCATCGTAGCTTCCGGCGTCGCTGTTGAAGCGAACATGCCACATGCCGCCCTGCGGAAAGCCGATTGCGTAGTCGGTGTAACTCTGCGCGGAGAAGTTGCAGACGACGATAACGTCATCGCCGGGGCCTCCCTGATTCCAGCGGTGGTAGACGAGCATGTTGTCAAAGAAAACGGGCAGAACATGGACGTTGGAGCCCTGAAGGCCGCGGGTGTTGTTGAACCAGTTGCGACGCAGGTGAATGAGGTCGCGATAGAGGCTGCGGATGCCTGAATACTGACCCTCCAGATACCAGTTAACAGGCGCAGGGTAGGTACCGTAGTTGGGGAATGGCGCAGGCTCGAGAAATTCCTGCCCTTCGAAGAGCATGGGTATGCCTGGCGAAGTGAGCATAACGGCAGCGGCCAGAGTGGAACGTTTCTTGGCGTACCAACTGTCGGCCTGCCACGGGGTGATGAGGACCGGCATACGGCCTCCGGACGAGCCAGAGTCGCAGTGGTCGTGGTTCTCACTGTAGATGACGCTCTTGAATGCACTCCAGCCGGAAAGGGAGACGATTGTGTTGGCCAGGCCGGGAATATTGCGCGAGTTATCGTCAGACGCGGTAGCGGCGTTGCGGATGCCCCAGTAGAAGTTGTCGTTCCATTGCGCGGAGAAGCCGTAGCCGTTGGGATCGTCGAGCGGGGAGACGATCTCATCGTTGCTCTGGAGATCTTCAGCGATGGTGAGCTTCCAGGGCTGACCGGATTGGACTTCCCAATTGATACGGCGCAGCAGGTTTTTGCCTTCTGGAATATCAGCGCGGATCTGGCTGCCCACCTGGACTGCGCGAATGTTGACTACGGAGTCGAAGCGTAGGCCGTCGCAGAAGCGGTCCTGGAGCCAGCGGCGCGTATTGTCGACGATGTACTGAGCAACTTCGGCGCGGCCCATATCAAAGCGTGAGTGGGCAAAGTCGGTGTGAGAACGGTAGTCGCTGTAGAAATAGATACCGCCGTTACAGGTGGCTCCATCGAAAGGGCAGGTGTCATTGCCCTGACTCCAGCCGTCGAACTGCCAGAGGTCGGTATCGCCGAGGTGGTTGTAGACGACGTCGATGATGACTGCGATGCCGAGCGCGTGTGCCCGATTGACGAAGTCGCGGAACTGATCCGGGCTACCGTAGGTATCTTCAACCGCGAAGATATAGCCGGTGTTGTAGCCGGTGGATTGGATGCCGGCGAACTGGCCGAGGGGCATGATTTCAATGGCGTTGACGCCGAGATCGGCGAGATCGGGGAGCTTTGTCAGAGCGCTTTCGAAGGTTCCACGCGACCCGTCGGGCTGGGTGGAGAAGGTGGGAATGTGGAGTTCGTAGAGGACAGTTTCGTTCCAGGCCGGGGTCGAGAAGCCTCCGCCATCGTAGGCGGTGTCTTTAGAGGCGATGAGTCCTTCGATGGAGCCATCGGCGGCCTGCCGGATCGAACTGGCGTAGGGGTCGATGCGGTAGGCGTCGGGATTGCTGGGGATGAAGAATTTGTATCCCTGGCCGGCCGTCGCTCCGGGCACGTCGGTCGACCAATAACCGCTTTCTCCCTCCTGAACCATCGGGTTGGCTGAGGGATTCCACCCATTGAAATCTCCGACGGCAGAGACTGAGGACGCGAATTTCGCCCATACGCGGAAGGTGACTCCGCCGTCGTAAGGGATGGCTCCCATGCCAGGGCGGGAGGAGGCAACGGGGTGAGGGGCAGGCGCACTGTGCGCGGTACTCATTGGGCAAACTCCTGGAGAGTTGGAGGCCTGGTTGAGAGGAGAGCTACTTTCAGTGTGCTCCCGAGGATATAGTATGCAACGAAAGTCCGCGTGTGCGACTGAATTATTGGAGAGCCGATGACAGGCAGCCGGGCGAGACGCTTGAGGGACGAGATTCTCAGCTTGAAAGAGCGGTGACAGAGTTGCTCGCGGAGATTGCGGCGAAATGAGTTCGCCTCAAGTTCGCATCGCTTTGTCCGATTGCACATCCAATTCAATATGGGAAATGGATTGAGCATTTCGGTACTGGATCTTGTAGGCATGCGTCCGGGTGAGACGGCGGGTAGCGCAATTGCGCGGTCGGTGGATCTTGCGCGACATGTGGAGCAATTGGGATATCGGCGCTACTGGCTGGCTGAACACCACTCGATTGCGGGGCTGGCATGCTCTGCAACTTCTGTGCTGATTGGGCATGTGGCCGGGGCGACAAAGACGATTCGCGTGGGTAGTGGCGGCGTGATGTTGCCCAATCATGCGCCGCTGGTGGTTGCTGAGCAGTTTGGGACGCTGGAGGCTCTGTACCCGCGGCGGATCGACCTGGGACTTGGCCGCGCTCCCGGCGGCGACTTTCTTACCATGCAGGCTTTGCGGCGAGACTTGGGTCAGACGGGCGACGACTTTCCGTTACTACTTGAGGAGTTGCGTGGCTACCTCGGCCCGGAAAGGGCTGGGCAGGTGGTGCATGCATTCCCGGGGCAGGGAAGCAATGTGCCAATCACCTTGCTTGGTTCCAGTGGATTCAGCGCGAGGCTTGCCGCCTCGCTGGGTTTGCCATTCGCATTTGCGGCGCATTTTTCGCCGGAGTATCTGTATGCGGCGTCAAGACTTTATCGCGAGCAATTTCGCCCAAGCGAGGCGCTGCACGAACCTCATCTGATGGTAGCTGTTCAGGTGATCGCGGCTGAGACGGATGCGGCCGCGCAGCGGCTGTTTACGACTCCTCAGCAACGTTTTTTGCGTTTGATTCGTAACCAGCCGGTCGAACTGCTGCCACCTGTAGATTCGATGGATTCTCTCTGGCAGGAGTATGAGAGAGCTGCGGTCGAGAGCAAACTGGGCGCGGCAATCGTAGGTTCAGATGCAACGGTGAAGGCCGGCCTGGAAAAGCTGGTACAGAGCACTGGCGCCGATGAGGTCATTGTGGTGACGGATACATATGAACATGACGACCGGCTGGATTCGTACCGGCGGGTCGCAAATGTAGCCAAGGCCGCAACTTGGAGCTCGATCGCTGCCAAAACTGCATGACGAATAAATAAGGAGACCTGCCCGAGCCTGCAACAGGCCCTGGTCCAGGTCGACAGCTAACCAACGGGAGCGGACCTGAAGCTGGTAGCGCTTTCTCTTTAGCATAACCAAATCGAGGCGGATGCAGCGGAACCATATGCGATAGTGACGACGGCAACCTTCGTTGTTCCTTTGCAATATCGGCGATACAACGGCGGCGAGCACCTGAACTTCCATCCAAGGGCCTATTCGACGTCGGCCCAGTTATCTTCAGGGTTGCGATCGATGAGTTTGCTGTAGGGATCGACAGCTGCGCGTGTGGGCTTTTCTTTTTACTGTGAATTCGTGTGGGGCTGCGTGATCCAGACTTTTTCCGTGTGTAGCGGCTCTTCGCTGTCCTTCTTGCCTTTGAAGACGCCGACTTCGATCAAGTCGTGAATGGGGATTTGAGTCTCCACGCCTTCGCCATGTATCTCAAGAGACAATGCAGTTCTCCTTCCCGGGCGGAATGCTGAGTGCGACCATTGGCGAACAAGCGAGTCCCGAAAAGCTTAACGAAGAATGATCAGCAATTGTTCCACCTGCTCGACAATTTTGCTGAAAACCCGGTCGTGCGAATCCGGACATCGATATAAAACGAGAGCTTATACGGTCAGTCTACGTCGGTTTCGTGGGCTTACGAAACCCTTATTTCACGTTTACACGATCCTCCAGGTCATTACTCTCTAATTGAAATTGAAGTTTGGCGCACAGCGGTCACCTGCGATCGTTGCCAAGTCGAGTTCCCGGAACGGATGGGATCAATGGCTGCGCCGTGTATGTGAGGGGTAATGATCAGGTCGTTTTGGAAGAGGGCAGTTGCATCTTTAGCGGGAACCATCACGTTAGTAGCTTGCGCAGCTCATGCGCAAGCCCAGGCAAGCACCGCACAGGTCGTGACTCAAACCGTGCAGGTTCAGGATTACACAGCGGAATCCGCGAATGGCAGCAGGATTAGCGGATCGACGCCGGAAGGAACCGTGAGCGACGCCGCTCGGCAGTCGATATTGAGAGAGCTGGAGGCAATGAAGCAGCGAATTGCCGAACTTGAAGCGAATCTGAAGTCAATCGATGCATCGGATACCGATGCAGCTACGGCTCTGCAGGGTGCGAAAGCAAAAATGGATCGGGACGTGGGGGTCGAAGCACGCACTGCAGGGCCTGCGGCAACTAATGCCATATCCAGCGTCGATTCCGCGTCAACAGTTGTTCCAGCTATCGACGCCGAAGTGACAACGAAGAGTGCGCCATTTGCCGACTCGGATTGGACGTGGCTGAATGGTAATCCGCGCACGAAAGACACGCCAATGGCCACCAGGTATTTCACGCCGGAGTTTCGGGCAGATGTGAATTACATCCTCGACTTTAATCACCCCAAGGATGATTCGATGGGTGGTTCGACGGAGTCTTTTCGCTCTGACGAAGTGCAGGTGGAGCAGCTTAGTTTTGGCGGTGATATTCGTGTGAACAATGTTCACGGGCGCTTTCTGACGATGTATGGAATGTTTGCCACGACAACGCCTCGCAACGACGCCAGTCCTTCTCGTGGACAGTGGGACCTTGCAGATGCTTACCGCTATGTCTCAGAAGCGTGGGGCGGTTATCACTGGAATGTTCAGCATGGGCTAAATCTCGACGCCGGGATTTTTGTCTCGTACATTGGGTTGTTCAGTTACTATAACTTCGATAACTGGGCTTATCAGCCTTCTTATGTCTCGTCGAATACGCCGTGGTTCTTTAATGGCGTGCGCGCCCAGTGGTTTCCGACAAACAAATTGAAGATCGAGCCATGGTTCATCAATGGATGGCAATCCTACGGGCGGCCCAACGGCAAGCCTGGCCTGGGCGGACAGATTCTCTATCGGCCGAAGCAATGGGTCTCGATGACCTTCAATAACTATGGTCTTGGCGAGGATGCGGTGGGTATCTCGGATCGATCGCGTCTGCATACGGACGACAGCGTTGAGGTCAAATACTATGACCGTCCGACCAAATCTCTCGACAAGGCAGCTTTCACGTTCACGGCGGATGCCGGATGCGAGTTCGGCGGAGGAGTGAGCTGCACCGGCAAGGGCGGCAATCCAAAGCAGTCCTTCCTGGGTTATATGCTCTACAACCGGCTCTGGTTCAAGAAGGATCTTTACGCCATGACCATTGGCGGAGGGCAGATGAACAATCCAGGCCGCTATCTTGTACTGTTGCCTCCGATCAATGGAGCTACAGCGAGCTCGGGGACGCCTTATTACACGGAGAATCCGGGCCAGAAGTTTCATGCGTAGGATGCGACTGCGACATTTGACTATATGCCCAGTCAGTTCATTACCTTTCGAACGGAGATGGGCTATCGTCATACCGACCTGCCTTACTGGTCGGGCAGAGGGGGCATCACGCCTCCCGGAGGCAACAATGGCTCACCGGCGAACTATGCCTGCTCCTCGGGAGCTTCGTCTGGAACGAATGTGCTCGCTGCGGCTGAAGCAGCTTGCGGCGGAGGCCCATCGAGCGTGTGGTTTCCAGATCTCCGCACCGGGCAATTCGCAGTGACGGGTTCGATGATGGTCAAATTCTAAAGCGCGTACTCAGCGTTCGGTTGTTGAACCTAACACCGAATAAGTGCCCGCGTATCGAGAGCTAGTCTCCATCAGACGCTCGATGGCGTCCACTGCCTGGATACCCCCTCTTGCGCCGACGGCCATGCAGTTCAAAGCGGCTGCGGCGCAAGCAAAATCGAGCTGCCGGTCGAGCGGCCAGCCTTGCAGAAGTCCATAGATAAAGCCTGCGTGAAAGATGTCGCCTGCACCGGTGGTATCGACGACGGGCACGCAATATGCGGGAGTGTAATGGAAGTCGCGTCCATCCCAGGCCAGAACTCCGTCCGGTCCGAGGGTGGCGGCGGTGAGCAACGATCCGTAGCGCAATTGCATACTCTGCAAAGCGGTTTCCAGGTCGCTTTCTCCCATGAGCATGGAGGGGAAGTCGCGGCTAACGATCAGATAGTCGATATTCTCAAGGAGCGATTCAACGCCGGGGTATAGCTCATCAAGATCTGCAATTACCGGGATGCCCGCGGCGCGAGCCCATCGCGCTGCGAGTGTTGCAGCGGCAGTGTCGAAGCCATCGACATGCAGCGCTCGCGCGTTAACGATCCATTCTCGATCCAGCTCTTCCGGTTGCAGGACGAGGCGATGGTCGCGACGATTCAGAACTGTGCGTTCACCCGTGTCGTCCACAAGAATCAGCGACTGAGGACTTGCACCGCCCGGCACAGTGATAAGCTGCGTCTCGACACCTTCCTCGGAAAAGGCTTTGCGATGCAGAACGGCGGCGCTGTCGTCTCCAAGCTTGCCAACGTAGCGGGTCCGGAGACCCCAGTGTTGGCAAGCCACCACAGTGGAGGCTACCTGGCCGCCGGGGAGAATTGTCTCGGAACGGTACTCCATTTTGGAGCCGCGCGCTGGATAGTGGTCGAGAGGAATCAACGTGTCTGTTGCATTTAACCCGACGCCGACGAGGTCGACCTTCGACATTTTCGTCATCTCTTCACTATAAACGGCAGCCCCGGAGGGCGATGAAATCGTCTCCCATCGGTCCAAATGGAGAACACAGGGCTCAGTCTCTCAGCTCATTCCTGCTTAGGCATCTCCGTTCTCTGCGGTACTTCGCTGGCGTCGTGAAGCAGTTCCCACCGCTGCAATGAGATGGGCACATTGCCGTTGTTCCAAACGAAGTCGTTGAACGCGAGCATGGAGAATTGGGCGCCTTGGGCGCGGCGCGTGTCAGAGAGCAGTTGGGTGATCTGTGCTTTGCCGATTTGATAGGTTATTGCCTGGCCTGGGGTGCTGGAGAACATGGATGCCTCGGCGAGCGCGGTCCGTTTATCCATGGGCACGGTGCTGGAGAGGTAATCCGCCGCCTGCTGCAGAGTGAACACTCCCAGCGCCAGTTTCACATCCACCTCGACGCGCAGGGCACGCAGGCGCATGAAGTTGTAGATGATCTCGCGGGTGCGTGGTTTGCCCTCAAAGAAGCCTGCCTGAAGCATCATTTCTTCTGCATAGAAGCCGATGCCTTCATTGGCTCCCGAGTCATAGTAGTGCCGGCGAATGGGGTCGGGATGATGCCATCCGAGGCAAAGCTGAAAGTAGTGGCCGGGAATGCCCTCATGCACGAGGATAGGCCGTGGATCGCGCGCCGTGGAAAGCTGGAAGTAGCCAAGATCCATGCTGGGGTTGCGGATGTAGCTGATGCCATCTTCATTGAGCCGTGAGGGACCTGTGAGGTCGTCGTTGACGGCCATATCTTCGAAGGGCAAGAGATATTCGGGAACAGGAAGATTGCGATAATGCTTCATCCATACTGGCATGCTCAGAATCTTCTGATCGACGAGGAATGCGCGGACCTTCTCTTCATCGACACGCTCAGCCTCGATCTGCGCGGCTGCCGAAGGAAAAATGGCTGCGGGGGGAGTGCCGGCGAGTCGCTGTTGTTCATAAGCCTCGAAGGCAACCGATCGGCTCCACTCCAGCTTGCTCAAGTCCAGCATCTGCTCGGGCGTGTATGGAATGAGCGCGACATTGCGTAGAAAGAAGAGGTAGTTCTCGCGTCCGATGGCCGTGTCTTTGCGAGCATCGGGGAGTTTCGTTTGCAGCCACGCGCGATAATCCGTGAGAGCCTTCACGGCACTGGACGTAGCCTCTTGCAGTGCTGTTGCGTTGGCTGGAGCAAACTGCGTCGACAGAGCTGTTTGCATTTGGAGCGCGCGTTCCGAGACGTGATCGAGTGCATCGATGCCGAGCTGCACAAAGGGCTGCCGCATGTCGGTGAGATTCTGGTGCGCCGTGTCAAGGGTCGCAGGAATCTGCTTCATTCTCGCTACAATTTTCTCCTGCCGTTGTAGTGAAAATGGCGGCGGAGGCAGCAGAAGCACGACGACTGAGTTTAGCGTCTGATCCACATAAAAGGCTGGATTGCGTCTCCAATTTTGTGCGATGGATAGTTCAAATCGCACACGTGCCAGCGCTGAACCGATAAGACGGTAGTCGACTTGTGTTGGCACATCGGATTCTGAAGAAGGAGCGAGCCCCTTCCATCGAACCTCAAACGCGTTCAGATCCTTTAACCGCTGCGCGATAGTTGATGGCGACCAATCAACAACAAAGCCCGCGGGCCGGTCAATGCGCGGAATATCGTCGTTGGTAAAGGGCTGCTCCTGCGCCCTCCACTGCCAGAAGCTATCGCTCAATTCGCGGAGGCTGTCGGCCTGGGCGCACAGGCTGCAGGTCAGGAACAGGGACAGGGCTACCAGATACCGTCGGCTGATCAAGGGCATCTCCAGTGAAAAGTATTCTGTTAGGTGAGTAGTGTATCCGAACTTAGTCCGCTGTGCGCGAGACTTGCGAGGGGGAATAAGTCACAGGCGAACGTCGTACTCGGCTGCCGCCAACAGGCCGCCGTCGACCACATGCAGAATACCTGTAACGCCGCTCGAATCATCCGAAACGAGGTAAAGGGCAGCCCGAGCCACATCTTCCGGGGTGAGAATCTCACCTGATGGAACGCGCGATAAGCGGTTGCGGATACGCGCCTCGCCCGCGGGACCATGGCCAAGATGCTCTCGGAGCATCGGAGTATCGGTGATTCCCGGGCAAATGCAGTTGACTCGAATCCGGTCACGGCCAAAGTCCAGAGCAATAGATTTTGTGAGCAGTGCGATCGCGCCCTTTGAGGCGCTGTAAACCGGCGTACCCAACTGGCCAGTGAAACTCGCAATCGAGCCGGTATTGAGGATCGCGCCGCCGCCGGCTCGCCGCATATGTGGCACTGTGTATTTGATCGCCAGAAATGCTGCCTTGACGTTGATCGACATGACTCGATCCCACTCTTCCCCGGTCATGTCTTCCAACGACTTCACCAGGACCACGCCGGCGTTGTTGAAGAGTATGTCGATCTTTCCCCAGCGCGCAACAGCAATATCAATGACCTGTTTGATCTCCGTTTCTTTGGATACATCGGCTTTGGCGAAGAATGCCTTGTTGCCTTCAGCATTGATCTTCGCTACAGTCTCCGCGCCGTTATGCTCATCGATATCCACAACAACTACGCGTGCGCCCTCACGCGCGAAAGCAATAGCACTCGCACGGCCGATGCCGCTCGCTGCCCCAGTGACGATAGCTACTTTGCCTTGCAGTTTCATTGCACCTAATACCGTTGCATGTATACGATATGCGTCTGAAGAAACTCGTATAGACCGTGTTTGCCGTCTGCTCCGCCGATGCCGCTCTTTCGCCATCCGGCATGAAAGCCTTGCATCGCCTCAAAGTTTTCGCGATTGATATAGGTTTCGCCGAATCTGATCTCCTGGCACGCACGCAAGGCCACATTCAAGTCTCGCGTGTAGATGGAAGATGTCAATCCGTAGTCGGAATCGTTGGCGTAGGAGATGGCTTCATCGAGATCATTCACTTCGACAACGGGTATGACAGGCCCAAATATCTCCTGATGAATCACGTCCATCTCCTGCCTGCAGTCAGTCAGCACCGTAGGCTCGTAATAATAGCCGCCATCGCCCGGGCCGCGCTTGCCGCCTGTGCGAAGCGAAGCGCCCGCTTGCAACGCGCTTCCGACCAGTCGCTCCACTTTCCGGAAGCCCGCTTCATTGATGAGTGGGCCATACGCGACGGTTTCGTCCTTCAGCGGATCGCCAAAATGTGTCGCGCTCATCGCGGCACTGAGCTTGTCTACAAACTCTGCGGCGACGGAACGTTGCACGTACACCCGTTCCGCACAGTTGCATACCTGGCCACTATTGATGATGCGGGAAGCAGTGATCGCTCGCACCGATAAGTCAATGTCTGCGTCCGCCATCACGATAGCCGGAGCTTTTCCCCCAAGTTCGAGATTGACCTTGGTAATATTTTTGGCGGCTGCCGACATGATCGCTGATCCGGTATCTGCGCTGCCGGTAAAGCTGATCATGCCAATCTGAGAAGACGAGGTGAGCGCTCGACCCGCGGAAGCACCTCGACCGTGGACGACATTGATGAGCCCGGCAGGAAAATCCATTTCCTGCAGCAGCTCGCAGAATTTCACCGCGTTATGCGGCGTCTCTTCGCTGGGCTTGATGACTATTGTGTTACCGGTGATCAATGCGGGTCCCGCTTTTCGAGCGATCAGGAAGAAAGGGAAATTCCAGGGTAAAATTCCTCCGATCACTCCGATCGGTCGCCGAAATAGAAAGATCGTTTCACCGGGACGATCGCTCTCGACGATTTCGCCTTCGATTCGCCGACCCCATTCGGCCATGTAGTCGAGATAGTCGGCAGTGAAATCCACTTCTACTCTTGCCAGGCCAAGTGTCTTTCCCTGTTCTTCTGTGATCACGCGTGCAATCGGTTCGACATTTTGGCGAATCTTCGCGGCAAGCACCTTTAAGAGCTTGGCTCGGTGTGCAGCAGGTTCCTTTTCCCAGAATCGCTGCGCGGCGTCCGCGGACGCTATCGCTTCGTCAACATCCTGTTGACTGCTGTCGGGGACGGTGCAGATCACACTCCCGGTCGCGGGATTTTTCACTTCGATACGTTGATTTCCCTCTGATGGAACGAACCTGCCGTTGATGAAGTTTTCGAAGTTTTTCATAGCCACCGTTTCGAGGACAACTCGACTCCTTTATTCTTCAGCGAGGTCTGCACCGGGCCACGGACGTTCGCCGGAGCAATAACCTGAGCTGATAATGCGCCGGTCTGGTTCACTGCCGGCATAGACCCAGACCATAGACATCTCTTCGTCGGACAGATTTAGAAAGCGATGGGGCAGACCTTTCGGAATGAAAGCCGTATCGCATCCGCTCAATTCATATTGCCTGCCTTGAACCAGGCAGACGGCCCTACCATTGACAATCGTGATCGACTCATCAAAGTCGTGAATATGACAGGGCAGCGAAGCGCCGGGGAGGAATCGCCCATGCCCTCCACAAATCCCAACGGCACCAAACCTGCGGGCAAACAGGTCCAGAAAGAATGCATTTGTGGAAAGCTCGTAGATCGAGTCAGGCTTGTACCGGACGATCGTTTCGGGGTCCGTCTCAGCGGGGTCGCCCAAGCCTCGATCGTCGATTGGAAACGTGCGATCGATCAGTTCTCTCGTAGGCCTTGCAGTCGCGAAGGACCAGTGAGCGACGAGAGTCTGATCTCCCCTTTCGTTCTCTACCTGATGCGCTACGCCCGCCGGAACGTGAACGCAATCCCTCGGATTAAGGAGGTATCCTCTGCCTTCAATGAGGACTCGAGCGCGGCCCTCAAGCACCGTCACAGCCTCGCTGAATCCATGGGCGTGGTAGGGCAAACAAGCTCCGCCTGTGAAGGTCGCGATGCCGGTGCTGAAACTCGTCGCCCCACATGCCTCCGAAACGAAAGTCTGGAGATCTACGCCTGCGGGGCCTGTCTGCGTTCCTTCGCGGCTTCGCGCGGAGACAACGGCCTCTCTCACAGGATGTACACCTTCGACCAAAATCATTCTCCGTAAGACATCAGACCATCAGGCTATCGATCCGTGCACTAGAGAATTATCTGTACCGTCGGTCTTCTGTCAAGACAATTTCTGTTCATCGGGTGAAGACGCACATGCGTCCTTCGGGCTGGTTGGAGAAACCAGTCGAATTTGCCAAACGGACTCTTGACACAATCCAGATGGCTGACCCATCATCGGATGGTCTGACTACTCGGATTTGGAGGTATGTATGTTCGACGGAATGTCGAGGCGGTCGTTTGTGAAGGCCGCAGCCATCGCCGGTCTCGCAGGTTCTGCAGTCAAACCCGGCCTTGGTGAGGATAGAGTTGCCGCCTCAGGCTCGCCTACAGAATGGTCGTACCTGAGTGGGAAACAATACTCCGACCCTTTCAATCAGGTCGATGTGGACGCGATCATCACGCTGCCCTCCGGTCAGGAAGAACGTGTGCCGGGCTTCTGGGCTGGGGGATCGACATGGCGTGTTCGCTACGCGCCACCCGTCGCTGGCATATACAAGATTCGTAGTGTGTGCAGCGATACAAAGAATCGCGATCTGCACGATCAGAAGATGACGCTGCAGGTTGAGCCATACGCTGGTCAGAACACCCACTACAAACACGGCGTTCTCAAGGTGTCTGACGACAAGAGGCACTTTCAGCACGCCGATGGTACGCCGTTTTTCTGGCTGGGTGATACCTGGTGGATGGGGCTTTGTAAACGTCTGAGTTGGCCCGACGGCTTTGAAACTCTGACTGCCGACCGTGTCCAAAAGGGCTTCACGATTGTGCAGATCGTGGCGGGCCTTTATCCCGATATGGAGCCGTTTGACGACCGTGGCGCGAATGAGGCCGGCTTCCCCTGGGATCGCGAGTACAAGAGCATCAATCCTGCCTACTTCGATATGGCGGATGTTCGTATTCAGCACCTGGCAGATCACGGCCTGGCGGCTTGCATCGTTGGCTTCTGGGGATACTTCATACCACGCATGGGCATGGACAAGGTCAAGCAGCACTGGCGATATCTGATTGCCCGTTGGAGCGCGTATCCGGTAGTCTGGTGCCTCGCTGGAGAAGGAACCATGCCTTACTATCTCTCGAAAACTCCCAAAGAGGACGCCGAGACGCAGCAGCATGGCTTAACCGAACTGGCTAGATACGTTCGCGCTACCGATCCACATCATCATCCCATTACTATTCATCCATCCAGCAGTTCGCGACTTTGCGTAGACGACCCAACGGTACTCGATTTTGACATGCTGCAAACAGGCCACAGCGACCGCGAAAGCGTGCCCAACACAATCGAGACTTTGAACAAATCGCTGGCAGCGAGCCCAACCATGCCGGTATTGATTGGTGAAGTTTGCTACGAAGGTATCCAGGAAGCGAGCCGACAAGAAGTGCAACGCTTCATGTTCTGGTCGGCGATGTTAAGCGGCAATGCGGGACACACATACGGCGCTAACGGCATATGGCAGTTCAATACTCGTGAGAAGCCATACGGTCTCTCGCCGCATGGTCACTCGTGGGGAGGGCCTGCATGGGATATAGCCGCTCAGCTTCCAGGCTCAGGACAGCTCGGTCTCGCAAAGCGCCTGCTCACGCGCTATTCCTGGTGGAAACTGACTCCGCAGCCTGACTTCATCGAGCCGCGTTGGAGCAAGGAAAACTATTGGAAACCATTTGCCGCTGAGATTCCGGGAGAGGCTATCATTGCGTTCACTCCCGCTGCCTATTCGGCGGCAAGCTTCCACAATCTGAAGGCTGGATCGTATCGCGCATTTTTCTTCAACCCAACCAATGGCATAGAAACTGAAATCGGCAACATAACTCCTGACGAAAAGGGTGTGTGGAAGATAGCAGAAGTGCCTATCTTTCAGGACTGGGTCGTTGTGCTCGAGAGCAAAGCATGAGTATGCAGGAAACTTCCGGCCCCGAGTCGTCAACGAATCCATTCCGCGTGGCCTTGTCTGCGGACTTCTGCGATGAACAAGGCAATCTCGTCTTCCCCGACATCGGCCTGGCGATGCTTGATGGTCACCAGGGCCTGTCGCATCAATTTCTATCTGAGTATCAAGCCGAATATTCAGCGGAGCAGTTGACTGACTATGACGTGCTTATCTCTCTGAAGCCAAAGGTGACTGCGCGATCATTGGAAGGTATCACGCGCCTGTGTGCGATTGGCCGTTGCGGTGTCGGCTATGACAATGTTGATTTGAATGCCTGCACGGAACGTGGCATTGCTGTCTTCATTACACCCGAAGGGGTGATTCGGCCCGTTGCCGAGTCCATACTGCTTTTCGTCCTTGCGCTCTCGCACAGGCTGACCATCAAGGACCGTCTGGTCCGCGAAGGAAAGTGGGCCGACAGCACGCGCCAACTTGGTCGCGAGCCACGCGACCGCATCGTCGGCACCATCGGAATGGGCAACATCGCAACGGAAGCGATACGCCTGCTTCACCCACTGAACGTGCACCGGTTTCTGGCGTTCGACCCATTTGCGGCAGCAGAGCGCGCCTCGAAACTTGGTGTAGAGTTGGTCTCACTTGAAGAACTCCTGCAAACATCTGATTATGTGCTGGTGAATTGTCCCCTCACAGCACAGACTCGCGGCCTGATGAGCAAAGCTCAATTCGCGTTGATGAAGCCGGATGCGGTCCTGATCAACACTGCACGCGGTCCAATAGTCGATGAAGCTGCCCTGATCGATGCATTGCGGAGTGGGCAGATAGCTGGAGCCGCGCTCGATGTATTCGAGCAGGAGCCGCTGAGTTCGAATTCGCCGCTCGCTGCCATGGATAACGTAATTCTCACCTCGCATTCAATCGCGTGGACCGAGGAGTTGTTCCGCGACATGGGGCGGATCGACTGCCTGGGCGCTCTCGCCATTTATCGTGGAGAAGTGCCTAACAATGTGGTCAATCCGCAGGTACTGACCAATCCGCTATTCCTCGAAAAACTCGCAAATTACAAGGCTGCGTTTGAGGCCAGGAGTGTTGCGGGATGAATGGATTTCGGCAGCGGCTCCAGCATGGGGAGGTACTTCTCGGACAGATGGTCCTCGAGCTCTTCACTCCAGGTATCGGGCCGATGCTTGCCGCTTGCGGATTGGACTTTGTGATCTTCGATATGGAGCACGGGCGATGCGATATCGGATTGCTTTCGGAGATGGTAGCATCATGCCGCGGGAGTGATATCGTTCCGCTGGCGCGAGTGCCAGATGTGGAGTTTGCGCCGTTGTCTCGAGTCCTGGACATTGGCGCCAAAGGTGTAATGGTGCCTCGCGTCGAGACGCGTCAACAGGCGGAAGATATTGTCAGCCGGCTTAAGTATGCTCCGCAGGGAAAACGGGGAGTCGCACTCGGAATTGCGCATGATCTATATCGCGCGGGTAACGCGGACTTCTTTGCCGATGCGAACGAAGAGATAGCTGTAATCCTCCTGCTCGAAACTGCAAAAGCGTTTGAGAATCTCGACGAAATTGTCTCCGTACCCGGCGTCGATGTGGCCTGGATGGGGCACTATGATCTGACTGTTTCGATGGGCATTCCTGCGCAGTTTGATCATCCCTCATTTCTTGCTGCGATGGATGACCTGGTGGCTGCTTGTCAGAGATATGGTGTTGCACCAGGTTTCCTTCCTCCCACGCCGGAGTCGGCGGCGCACTGGATCAGCAGAGGTTTTCGAACCATCAGTCTGGGCAGTGACATTGGCGTGTTTCTCGATGGAGTTCGCAATTTTCGAGCGCAAGTGGAACAAAGGGGCAATACGGAATGAAGTATTCGGTACAGGCTTTCAATGCAGGTACGTTTTGGGTTCCGGGTCCAGAGGTATATTGGATGGAGAACTGGAACAAGCGAGAGGAGATGAATGTCATCATCTACCTCATACGCGGTGGCGGCCATAACATCCTGATCAACACCGGTCCGCCTCAGGACCTTGGAGTTATCAACAAAGCATGGCTTGACTTCTTTGGCTACCCCGAAGCGCAGATCGTTCGCACAGAAGAGCAACTGCCGCAGAATATTCTTCGCTCTCAGGGACTTGCTCCAGACGATATCACTATGGTGCTCGTTACTCCTTTGCAGGCTTATGCCACGGCGAATATTCATATGTTTCGCAAAGCAACGGTCGCAATTTCACGCCGTGGATGGATAGAGGATTTCCAGGCCCCGTACTATCACCTGCATGTACCGCGTCATTTGCGTATTCCACCGGATGTAAATCATTACCTGCAAAATGAGGGATGGGAAAGAGTGCGTCTCCTCGCGGACGAAGAGGAGATACTGCCCGGCCTTCGCATCTTCTGGGCAGGCGTCCATCATCGTTCGTCACTGGCGATTGCGATCGATACTGACAGAGGAACAATCATCATTACCGATGCGTTTTTCAAGTACGGCAATATCGAGTCCGGCAGGTATCTGGGTGTCATGGAGAGCATGATGGAAGCGGATGCCACGTGGGCGCGCATCCGCAAAGAGGCCGACATCTTTGCCTCTATCTACGATCCTGAGGTCTTCGTCAGGCACCCGGGTGGAATACTTGCCTGAGACGATGAAGAATTAGGCGTTCGGAGATTCGCCTATGGAGGTTTCCAGCTAGAATGAAGCAAGAGATGCCGACAGACAGCCTAACTCCCGTAGTTAGAACCACGCTCACTGCCGACATCTGTCGCAAGATGGTGAGCCAACTGATTCGCGGGACCTGGGGCGAAGGTGAAAGAATTCCGGCGGAGCGCGAGCTATGCCAAAAGCTGGGTGTCGGCCGCGCGTCACTTCGCGAAGCACTCAAGGCACTCGAAATCATGGGCATGATCGAGACGCGTTTAGGCGACGGAACCTACGTGTGCAAGCGCTCCGAGTTCTTCTCTCGACCGCTATTATGGGCTATCGCCAGCAGTTCTGAGGCGGATGCGCGCGAACTCATTGAGGCTCGCACCTTGATCGAAGTTGAACTGGCTGGACTGGCCGCGGATCATGCTACAGCAGAGAATTTGAAAGAGCTTGGCGAGCATCTTGAGCAGATGATCAAGACAAGGAATAGCCCGCAGGAGTTTGTACAAGCGGACGTGAACTTTCATCTGGCTATCGGCAAAGCCGCATCGAATAGCATCCTTATGAATGCATTGCATCTGATCCGCAACCTGCTGCAGCAATGGATTCTTAGCGCGGTCGCAACCAAAGGTGTTCCTGAGAAAGCTTGCGCACAGCATAAACGACTGTTGCTCGCGATCAGGAATAAAGACGGCGTGGCTGCTCGCAAGGAAATGAGGAAGCATTTACATGACATGGCGGCCTTTGCTCCTCAGCAGCACAGGCTTGCAGAGGATTAAAAAGGTAGATCGGCGAATAACTTGGCGAACCAGTTAGTTATTCCGCCGCGTAGCTCGTATTACGATGTCTTGTGTAAATCGTGGCAGAGCCATCATTTCATTCTCGCCACCTTTCATCTCGACCGCCGGAGAATACTGGCCCGTTGTGGGCGAATAAAGCGAAATATCATAGTTGCCAGGCGGTAAAGTCAACGAGATATTTCCTGCGATTGCCTCGCCAGCGCCTGGGTTGCTCAGTTCACGTGCGTCCGCGAGATACGCCACATAATCGTGGCCTGAAGTCGACAAGCCAGACGCAGCCAACTGCTCTGGATACGAAGTGATCCAATCTGTTGCAGGTCTGGAATGGACGAAGTCGAAAGTGGTCATGAATTCCGACAGGTGCTGCATCCACGAGCGGATGCCAGCTTGCGAAGCAGCGGTACCGCTCTCGCTACCGACCGTTATAGAGAAATCGATGTAGTCGTAGTGACAGCCATTCAGTAAGGCGGTCCAGGCCCTCTTTCGGTGGATGGTCCATCCTGTGGTATCTCGATACAAGCTCGCAGTATTGTCTTCATCAAGAACGGTAGGTTTGGGCCGAGAGTAAGCAGCACGGCAGAAACTGCCGACCCCGTCGAGCATCAGCTCCTTGGACATGAAGTTACCCATCTCGAATGTTTGCCCATCGAACAGAGTATTGGGCAACGGATGATCATTCACAATGTCAAAGGTTTTGCCGGCAAAAGTAGCATCCATCGGAAATGCGTTCTTTGCAGCGTAGGTAAAGGCCTGCTGTCCGGAGAGCAAATGAGGACGCTTTAGACGACGCAATTCTTCGCGCACTACGCTCGCCATCTCCTCCTGCCAGGCATCCACATCAGCGGGCGTTGCATGCCCCGGAGTGCCGCCGCCAGGCTCGTTGCAAATCTCGTAGTACACGTTGTCGTAAGCGCTGGTCTCCTGGATGATCTTGCGAGCATAGGCGATCTGTCTGCGCACCAGCTCTTTGTCTTTGAGAGTGATGTATTCCTGCCAATCAACTGCGCCAATATGTTGCAGGTTGTTTTCCGCGCGCAGAGGATTTAGCGCCCAGGTATCTGGTGAATACGCGTTGCTGAAGATTGTCAGCTCGACCACGATGCCTCTTCGGGAGGCTTCATCCAGAAATCGGTGGAGCCGCTCGAAATATTCAGGATTCCATTGGTCGAGGTCATATACTGGCTCGCCATCTAACGCCTTGCCCGGACCTTTGCGCACAAATGGCGAGAGATAATCTGGCGATTCCGGCTTGCAGGGAGAGGAGGGATTGCGAGCACTCTGCAACTCTCGATAGAGCAAAAATGTCCGCGTCATCGTCATCTTGTGTTGCGCGGCATCTGCCAGGTATTTCTCATAGTCAAACGATCTGTTAATCACGGAGCCATAATGCTCTGACGCCGAAATCAGCGCGAGCGACTTACCACGAAAGAGCAGATACTTTGGATTGTCGGGGTCAATCCTGATAGCTTCCTGCGCGCTGACTAATCGCGCCACTGACGCACCGAGCAGAATGATTTGCAGCAACAGTCTCTTCCTCACCATATCGTTTGTCACCTTAGGCTCTCGCCGAAGTCTGCCACCTGACACCCGCGAACGGCAAGCCCTATCTCACGTGGAAAGCAATTGAGATTGTGCGCCTATCAATCCATTGAGATTTGCGCAGGGTGGGCTGATCATATCCGCATCGATGGAAAGACTGCGCCAGGATCAGGCGCCGATATTATTCGAGATCGATGACCGTAAATGCTTCCTTGTCGAGATTTGCCCGATGCAGTTCTTTGATTTTCGAATCCACAACCAGCGCACAGGGGTTCTTGCCTGCGGCCACAGCGGCGAGGACTCGATTGCTCTCACCCTCGATCTCAGGGATGCGATCGTTGCGAGTGTTCCCGGCATAAGTTCCGTTCATGGTTGAATGCGATCGCTTGGGGACGTTGACAGACTGGCACGGTTGCGCCTCGGCGTTTTTTCGTGCCGCCGTTTTCGGGCACACCTGGCGAAATTAGTTGAAAGAACAGAAAAGAACGTTGTTACCCTTGTTTAGGATGTGTTCATGCCCCCTCTGCGCTTACTATTCGCCGGTCTCTTAATCGTTCTTCCGGCAATCGCCGCCGGAGCAGAAAAAGTGCCTCCCGGTCGTGCCGTTGTCGGCTACGTCTTTCCTCAGGACGCGGCTCTTCAACCCGGTCAGGTCGACCCGAGCAGCATGACGCGAATCAATTACGCTTTCGCGAACATCGTCGACGGTCGCATGGTTACGGGCTTTGCAGCAGACGCACAAAACTTCAAGTATCTCATCGGCCTCAAGCGCGAGAACCCATCACTGACGGTACTTGTCTCAGTCGGTGGATGGCTGTGGTCCACAAACTTCTCTGATGTATCGTTGACCCGGCAGAGCAGGGAAGTCTTTATTCAGAGCGTAGCGGAGTTTCTGGCGAAGTACGATCTTGACGGTCTCGATATCGATTGGGAGTATCCGGCAATGGTCGGCTCTGGCCATACGTTTCGCCCAGAAGACAAGCAGAATTTCACTCTCCTGCTCAAAGAATTGCGTGGACAATTCACGCGAATATCTGCAATAAATCACAGGAAACTCTATCTGACGATCGCGGCGGGGGCCTCCGATGAATTCCTCGCTCATACCGAAATGGCGAAGGTTCAGCAATATGTCGATACAGTCAACCTAATGTCATACGACTATTATGAACCTGATTCGGACGCCATTACAGGACATCACGCGCCGCTCTTTACCAACAGTGCCGATCCCAAGAAGATATCCGCCGATGCCTCGGTAAAAGCTTTCGAAAAAGTCGGTGTTCCGGCGACGAAGATTATCCTCGGTGTTCCGTTTTACGGCCATATGTGGGCCGAAGTGGCTGACACAGACCATGGACTTTTTCAGGCCGGAAAGCCGGTTCCGAAAGGCTACGCTCCATATAGTCTGATTACGCAGACAATGCTCAATCAGGGCTTCACACGGTATTGGGATCAATCGGCTTCGGTGCCTTATTTGTACAGTTCAGAGAAACACATCTTTGTCTCCTACGAAGACCCTGAATCGCTGAAGGCCAAGGTCAGGTACGCACGTACTCACGGGCTTGGCGGCATGATGTTCTGGGACTATGAGGGTGACTCTTCTGGAGCGCTCCTGCGCGCTATTCATGAGTCACTCCGAGAAGACGCTACCGAGGGAGGAAACGCCAGATGAGTACTATCGCAAGGCCGGTCTCCATTGATCGTTCTGCCAGCGTGACGGCTCCTCGCGTCGTATCGATCGATATCTTTCGTGGACTCACGATGGCCGCAATGATTTTTGTCAATCAACTCTCTGGAGTTCCGGGTTTACCCTGGTGGACTTATCACGCGCCCGCACAGGTCGACGTAATGACCTATGTCGATATGGTCTTCCCATTCTTCCTCTTCATCGTGGGCATGTCGCTGCCGTTATCGGTCGCACAACGATTGAAGAAAAATCCATCCATGACAGCACTATGGATACACGTCCTGCTTCGCTTTGGCAGTTTGGTTACGCTCGGACTCATCCTTGCCAATGCAGAAAAGGCTGATTCAGCGCGGATGATAATCAGCGGCAACGCTTGGGCACTTCTTGCTTTGATAAGTGCCGCGCTGTACCTCAACGTGTATCCCAGGTCCGTACGTTTTCCCATGTACTACAGGTTTCTCCGTATAACAGGTTTCTTTGGCGTGGTGGTGCTATTCGCGCTCTTTCGTCGCGCAACCGCTGACGGTGGCTCCGCATGGATAGACTTCTCCTATCCCGAGATACTAGGCTTAATAGCCTTCAGCTACCTCGCCGTCGCAATTGTCTATATTCCGACTCGTCGTTGGAACTGGGCAGCCCCCTTGTGGTTCACAGCTTTTGTTGCCCTTAATGCTCTCTCGGCTGCAATACTGATCGGGTGGCCGGTGCATCTTTCTCTGTATCTTTGGCCATTCAGCAATGGTTCAATGGTTTGCATCATCATGGCAGGCGTCATCACTTGTGGGATATTTCTGGGAGTGAATGGCAGACCGGCAGTGAGCCGCCCGATTGTGCTCGCTGTGGGATTTGGCTTTGTGGTGCTCGCTGCAGGCCGGTTATTGACTCCGCTGGGCATCTCGAAGATTCGCGCTACGCCCACGTGGTCGCTCTACAGCATCGGCGCCGCAGTGTTGATGTTTTCGCTCCTCTACTGGATATGCGACGTGAAGCGCAGAACGGGATGGGCCTTCTTTGTAAGGGCCGCTGGATCAAACACGCTGCTGACTTATCTCCTGCCGGACGTATGGTACTTTGCATCAGCCTGCGTCGGATTCACCCTCATGGATGCGTATTTCAAAACAGGGTGGCCTGCAGTCGTAAAGACCTTTGCTTTCACGTTCGTGATCCTTGCAATTGCTACAGCCCTCACCAGGTTGAGGGTGCGCCTTCAATTGTGAGAAAGATTAAGCCGCTCGGTGTGATAGCTCCGGTGCGCGCCATTATCGCAACAGCGGGAGCCTTTTCCGTTACCGAGTGCCTTTTTTCAATCGCAAATCGCCCTTCAGCGGCAGTGTTGCCACGGAATCTCCCACAGAGATCGTGAAATCTTCGCTGCCGATGGCCCACGCCTTTGCCTGAGTATCGTAGTAAGAGAAAGCCCGCTCATCCAGGGCTATCGATACATGCCTCGTCTCGCTCGGCTTGAGACTAACTCGCTCGAATCCCTTCAACTCATGCTCCGGCCGTTCAATCACAGGCTTGTTTTCCGTCACGTAAAGCTGCGCGACGTTAGCTCCTTCGCGGTTTCCCGTGTTGGTCAGGTCAAAGGTGACGATGGCTTTCGAGTCTTCCGCACCCTGAGTCACCTTGAGGTTAGAGAATTTGAAGGTTGTGTAAGAAAGTCCAAAGCCAAAGGGGAATAGAGGAGTGGTCTTGTTCTTCTCGTAGCCTCGATAACCGACAAAGATTCCCTCCCTGTATTGGACTTTCTTGTCGCCCTGCTCCGGATAATAGTGAGTAAAGGTCGGGTTATCTTCGGGATTGCGCTCGAAGGTTGCGGGCAGGTGTCCTGAGGGATTGACGTCGCCAAAAACAATCTCCGCTAGCGCTCGTCCACCCTCTTGCCCGGCATACCAGGTCTCCAGCACGGCGGGAACATTGGCAATCCAGGCGCGTGAATCAACATTGCCGCCGGAGGTGACGGCAACAATCGTCTTCGGATTTGCCTTCGCCATCGCAGCGATCAACTCGTCCTGACCATAGGGCAATGCAAAGGATCGATCGCCGCCCTCGCTCTCGCTTTCCTGCGCAAATCCAGCTGTGACAAGCACGGCGTCAGCGTGGGATGCCAATTCGATTGCTTGTTCGTTGACGACCTTCGAGACCGGGATGATCCCGAAGGCGAGATGACCTCCAAGAGGCCCTGTCTGCTTCTGCTCGACGACAACCTTGTGCGCCCCGGCAGTGAAGTCAAACGTCACATGCGGTTGAAATGCACGGACCAGATCCCAGTTATCGATAACCAGCTTTCCGTCCACGAACACCCTGTTGCCGCCGCCTTCCCCTGAGCCCTCAATCACCACGATGTACTTACCGGCCTCAGGCGCATCAAAGTACCCGGTGAGACGATGCGATTCCATCTTAGGAGGGGCCATGAAGAGAGCCATCGCGCTTTCAATATCCTCCATCAGGGTCTTGATGCTGAGTCCTTCGAGCTTGAGGTGTGGCACTGTTGAGCTCTGCGATGACCCGGAGAGTTCAGAGTTGGCAAACGTCTCAAGCGTCACTCCCCGCTCGCCTTTTTCCGGAGCCGTACTCCACGCAGTCCCGTTGACGATCTCGTTCATGGTGGGCACGCCGCGGTCATACAGAACAGTTGTTCCCCCGCCTAACTCGTCTGCCAGCCCCAGCAGTGCATTGGTGCTACGGAAAGGAACGACCCCAGCGCTCCCGCCACCGACCGGCACTGCGGGATAGGCGTCGGGGCCCACGACGAGAATTGACTTCACCGTTTTCTTATTCAGCGGCAAAAGCGAGTGGTCGTTTTTCAACAGCACCGCACCCTCGCGGGCGGCCTGCAGCGCGGTGGCTTGATTGCGGTCATCCACAACGGAGATGGAGGCATCTTTCTGTTCGCGATCGAGCCAGCCAAAGGAGATCGCGGTGGCCAGTATGTGGCGCACCTTCTCGTCAATTGTTGCTTCTGATACCTTGCCCGCTTCGACCGCCGGCTTGAGGTTCGCGGTGTTCATGAATTTCCCGGTCGGCATCTCGATATCGAGGCCGCCATTCGCCGCTCCCACGGCGTCGTAGGTCGCGTCCCAGTCCGACATCAGGACGCCTTGGAAACCCCAGTCTCTACGCAGGACGTCGATGTTGAAATAGTTGTTCTCAGTCGCATGCTTTCCGTTGATCAGGTTGTACGAATCCATGACGGAGCCGACATGAGCCTGCTTTACCGCGGCTTCAAAGGCTGGAAGATAGATCTCGCGAGCAGTGCGCTCGTCGAGGATAGTGTCCGAGTCGTGGCGCAGGAACTCGCTGTTATTGCCGAGAAAGTGTTTGACCGTCGCGCTGACACCCTGTTCCTGCATGCCGTTGATATAGCCGACTGCCATTGCCGAGGCGAGAAAGGGATCTTCGCCAAAGTATTCAAAGTTCCTTCCATTCACCGGAGAGCGATAAATATTCACGCCCGGACCAAGCATGAAGTGGACGCCTCGTGCACGCGCATCGCGTCCGATGCCGGCTCCCACTGCCGCCGCAAGCGAACGGTCCCAGGAGGCCGCTAGCGAAATGCCGGCAGCATAAGTTGTCGACGGAAAGTTGAGATTGGACCGGACGCCATACGGTCCGTCTGACATCTCCAATGCCGGAATCTTCAAGGCAGGCTCGGGACGAACGGCGAAGCCGGTGCCCCCGATGAAGTCGATCTTTTGCTCGAGAGTCATCGACTTCACCAGTTCATCGACTCGCTGCTTCTCTGCAGGCGTAAGGGCATGTGGCCGTTGTGCGCTGACGAACAGAGACATCAACAATACCGATGCGGACAGAGCCAATACTCGTTGACGCGGCGAGGGAAACCAGAGTGAGATACGCGCTTTCATGTGGACTCCGAGTCTTTACTTATTGCAGAGGATAGGTGCAATGTGTTCGGCGAAGGCGATTGCACCTGCTCTTCCAATCACTGTATCTCGGCAGCTTCGATCGCCGTCCGTAATCGGGTGAATGGCATTGGCGAGTCTGCCTTGAGAGGTTTGACATCGGGCGAAAGTATACTTCGTCGATGGTTGTCTCCGCCAACCTCTCCACATCGTCAAGGTCGAGCGTCGTGGAGATACGCTCCTTGCGAGGACAACACGGCTTGACAGTGAGATAAGAGCTTCACTGCATGCGAGCCCTGGCTCTTGCGTCCTCGTCAGGACACAAAAACATCAGAGGACACTTATACGCACGACTCGAGCCTGGAACCTATATCTTTCGCGCCAGTTCTTCGCGCAGTCTCTTGTTTTCACTGGTGAGAGCGCTGAGTTTTTCTTCCAAAGGGCGCACAGCGCTCTGGATCTCTTCCGCAGTGTATCTTGGCGTTCGTACTGCCGGCGGCTTCCGTAGCGCTCCTGCAGCGCTGTGACGGCGGGGGGAAGAGTAAAGATCCCAGGCTCATATGGCGCCTTCTCTCAATCTCGGATGAACCGATCAGTCCCCATTGGATGACGCGAAGGTCTCAAGGGTTCAGATCGGATATTTCGCTTGATGGTTGGGCGCAGCGGTACCATGGTGGCCAATGGCCGCTCGAAAAATTGTCCACATCGATATGGACGCCTTTTACGCTTCCGTCGAGCAGCGCGATGATCCCGCTCTGCGCGGGCGGCCGGTAGTTGTTGCCTGGAAGGGCAACAGGTCCGTCGTCTGCGCGGCCTCATACGAGGCGAGACGATTCGGCGTTCGCTCGGCCATGGCTGCCGTCCGCGTCGAGCGGCTATGTCCTCAGGCGGTCTTCGTTCCGCCGGATTTCGTCCGCTATCGAGCCGTCTCACGGCAGGTTCGGGAGATATTCAAGAGACATACGGACATGATTGAGCCGCTGTCGCTCGATGAAGCTTATCTTGACGTAACGGCCAATAAGACTGGTCTGGCCACCGCGACTGAAGTAGCTCGCGAGATTCGCCGGCAGATCCGCGAAGAAGTACAGTTGACCGCCTCCGCTGGCGTAGCGCCCAACAAATTCCTGGCCAAGATCGCCTCCGACTGGCGCAAGCCCGACGGCCTCTTCGTAATTCGACCGGACGAGATTGAAGCATTTCTAACTCCTCTGGAGGTAGGGCGTTTGCCCGGCGTCGGCAAAGTGACCGGTGAGAGGCTTGAGAAGTTCGGAATCCGAACAGTTGGCGAATTGCGCGGCATGGAACTGGCTACCCTGGAAGAGCACTTCGGCCGCCACGGGTTGCGCCTCTACGAACTGGCGCGAGGGATTGATGAGAACGAAGTAGTCTCCGACCGGCCGACCCAATCCATTTCAGCCGAGGACACCTTTGAACGCGATCTGCCGCTGGAGGAGACGGAGCCAATGATCCGGCGGCTCGCGGAGAAGGTCTGGACCGCCTCCCGAAAAGAAACCCGGGTCGCCCGGACCGTAGTGCTCAAGCTCAAGACCAGCGAGTTTTCGATTCTTACGCGCAGCCATACTCCACGGCTTCCGCCCTGCTCCTGCGATGAGCTGACAAACATTGCCCTGGCTTTGCGGGAGCGAGTAACCGCATCGCCGACGCAGCGTTACCGTCTGGTAGGCGTGGGATTGAGCAATTTTGGTGAAACGGAAGATGCGCAGCCGTCACTGTTCCAGTAGGGGGCGTCGCGCAAGAGAGAGCCAGCGAGATGAGATCCCCTGATTTTGCAGGACTTAAGCGCGCATTCAGGCAGCCGGGTCAGCGTTTAGAGCCCATTTCTCTGGCCGATCGTCCACGATCATGATCAACCGCGACGTCCAGACTGGGTGAGATTTCAGGGGCAGGTCAATACCTTTGCATTCGCGCGAGATGAAGGGAGTCAATCAAACAACAGGATTCCGAAAGTAATGCACTCAAGAATCATGCGGAGATACTGTCTCGTGATTCGGCAATCTGCACAGCCGAAAGTAGAGCGGCGAAAACGTCACTCCATACAACTCATTCAGATTGTCGAAAGACAGATCCCCGTTTGGAAAATCGAAAGTAACACGGTTATATAAGCAAGTCAAAACAAAAATTAAAGCAGCTATCCATCAGCTCGATAACAAACTTACTTCATCGTCGCTGCCGACCGCCTATCGGTCTCCGATTGCACCTGACCCATATCATGGCCGAGCATTCGGCCATGATCGACCTTTAATTCGCCTCCCACATACACCCGCTCCAGGTCGCGCTCTCCTGCGATGAGCACAAGGCTCGCGTAGGGATCAAAGACAGTCCCGAATCGAGTCGGGTCAACCACCAGAAAGTCGGCAAACTTGCCCGGCTCCAGACTCCCCAGCTTGTCTTTCACACCCATCACATCTGCCGAGCCCATGGTGTGCAGATACAGCACCTGGTAGGGACTCATGATGGTCGCATCTTCATACTTGTCGCGAATGGCATAGAGGCCGGTGCGCATGTTTTCAAATGGGTCGGCAAGATCAGCACTCGCCTCGCCATCCACGCCCATTCCAACTCGAATACCCATCTTGAGGTACTTGGGAATATCCGCTACACCCGACGCCAGGCGTCCATTCGAAAGCGGATTCCAACTCATGCCGCTGTGCGCCGCCGCCACCTTGGTAAGTATCTCGTCATTGGCATGAATGAAGTGGCCGAAGTAGAGATCTTTCGATCCCAGCAGCCCGCTATCGACGAACCACTTGAACTTACCGCGCTCTGCGTCGACCGTGTCGGGAGGCTCGAGATAGTGGCTCTGATTACCAATGTGAAACTCATCCATCATCGCCTTTTCAGCAAGCGACTGATCGTAAGTGTTGTTGAACGAAGTGCTGCCGTTCAGCATCACGCTCAACAACCAGGCCGAGCGAGGCTGTCCTGCCAGCCAGTCCATAAACGCCTTGAGGCGAGCTCTCGCCTGGGGTAACTTGTCGCTCTCGGATATCTGGTCTTGCTGATAGCCGTGTACAAATCGAATGCCGGAATCGATCTCCGCCTTGTACTCCAACTCGTCGCAGTCGTTCTCCTTGCAAAGTCCCCAATGAGTGCCGCCATAGTTGAAGTTGTAGGCCGAAGTAATACCGTGCTGTAAGTGGTCGAGCGCCCCATCGAGGGTAAACCAGTAAAAATCCTCTGGCGTGGATTTGCTTGCCCTCTGGATGTAGAGTCCGTCAAGCCAGCCCGGCAAAGTCTTGTCCGCCGCTATGCCGCGAAAGGCTGCCTGCCACAGGTGGCTATGCGCAGATAGAAAACCGGGAAGAATCCAATGGCCGCCCGCATCCCACGTCTGAGCAGCTTTGAGTGTTGCAGGCGGTTCGCCCGCTCCCACCGCCGACAGTCTGCCGTTCGCGTCTACGACAAGATAGCCGGTGACGACTTCCTTCTGTCCCGGCGCCATCGTGAAGAGCTTCGCATTCCTCACAATCAGCTTGTCCTGCCGCTGCTTCAGCGGAACTTGTGGCGCAACCTGCGCCTCAGCCGCCGTCGACACCAACAGCAATGCCGCTGTAAGTAATCCAATCGAAACAAACCTTGTCTTCCGCATCTCTTCTTCATATCGTGGATTGACCCGCAAAGCAATTGTTTCCTTGCGAGTGAGGTTGCTCTGCAGTTCGCGATACAGGACGAACACACAATTTCATTGCTGTCCGCTTCGCTTTGCGATATTTTCAGAGACTCATCCTGCACTTCCCGGCACTCATTTTAAAGAGCATCCAGCCGCCCTTATCGGAGGAGCATTGAGCACAGCACCACGCAGGGAAATCGATTCCTCTCTCAGCAACGCCGACCTCGCGCCGACCACCAGCGCCCAACGCACCTGGGGTACTTACAACTACATCGCGCTGTGGTTTTCGATGTCTATGGAGATCACCACCTATCAACTCGCCTCATCGCTGATCGCCAAAGGCATGGATTGGAAGCAGGCAGTCGGCACCGTGTTGCTCGGCAATCTCATCGTGCTCATTCCCATGCTGCTCAACGCCCACGCCGGGGCCAAGTATGGCATTCCATTCCCGGTCTTCATTCGCGCGCCCTTCGGCGTACGCGGCGCAAATATTCCCGCCATCCTGCGTGCCCTCGTGGCCTGCGGTTGGTTCGGAATCCAGACATGGATCGGCGGCACCGCCATCCACTCCATGCTCCTCGTCGTATGGCCCTCTGTGGCGCGTGTGGACTGGGCGCTGTGGGCCTGTTTCCTCGGCTTCTGGCTGCTCAACATGATCGTGGTCTGGCGCGGCGTGGAGTCGATCCGCTTCCTGCAGGGCTTCGGAGCACCTTTCATGTTCGTCATGGCCGCGGCGCTGTTGATCTGGGTGCGCATCAAGGCAGGCAGCTTTGGATCGATGTTATCCACGCCAAGCAAATTCCATTCCTGGGGAGAATTTCTGCCCGTCTTCTTCCCGGCGCTCACCGGCATGGTAGGTTACTGGGCCACACTCGCTCTGAACATCCCCGACTTCACCCGCTACTCAAAATCGCAGGGCGCGCAGATCGTCGGGCAGGGCTTCGGCCTGCCCGTCGCAATGACTCTCTACACCTTCGTCGGCATCTCGGTCACGTCGGCGTCTGTAGTGCTTTTCGGCGAACCGATCTGGAATCCCATCACACTTCTCGGCCGCTTCCATCAGCCCGGCATCGCATTCATCGCGTTGATCGCCATTCTCGTCGCCACACTCAACGTCAACATCGGCGCCAACGTCGTCTCCCCGTCCAATGACTTCTCGAATCTCTATCCCCGCCTCATAAGCTACCGCGCTGGCGGCATGATCACCGGATTCCTGGGCTTAGCAATTCGCCCCTGGAAGCTGATGGCCAATCCGGATAAGTACATCGGCTGGCTGGTTGCCTACGGCGGCCTGCTTGGCCCAGTAGCAGGCATCATGGTCACAGACTACTTCTTCATTCGCCGCACTAAGTTATCGATTAACTCGCTCTATCATCGCGAGGGCATTTACCACTACAGTAAGGGCTTCAATCCGCGAGCAATCGCAGCCCTGGTTATTGGAGTTGTCGTAGCAATCATCGGCATCTGGGTTCCATCGCTTCGCTTTCTATACGACTACTCATGGTTCGTAGGCTTCTTTGTCGCGGGCTTTATTTATGCGCTGCTGATGCGGATGTCTCCGGTTGCCGTGGCCGAGTCTATCGAGGGTTAAGTTTGTGATGGGGAACTGTGCGCAAAGCCTTTCTTTCCTTTTGGAGCATGGCGTCCAACACGCTCATGGGAGCGTTGTCATGAACCGAATCGACAAATATACAATGCTTACCTATGAGGAATCTCGAAGAAGAACAACGAAAGATGCGCGAGCGTATGGGCGCAGCCAAGCCAAAGCGGGCAAGCGTCGAACGGCGCTCGCCCGCAAAGACAGAAGAAGTGACAGACGTGAAGGCTCTTCTGAAGCGTATTGAGGTCTTGGAATCCGAAAACGTTAAGCTCAAATCGGAAATCGAGGCATTGCGAAACCGGCCGCTAAATCAACCGAGGTCTTATGATGCAGACGAACGAGAGCGGCGGCATTTGTTCATGAAGTACAGCAACATTCGCCGGTATTGATTTGCTGGACTCTGTATGCTTTCCTGACACGCCAGCGACGCCTTGGTAATTCATTTGTGCGAGATGTCGAAATTGCTGTAATTGTTAACTTCACAGCAGCCTCACTGCGGATTTTCGACCGCCGTCGACTCTTCTTTGCGTTCCCCGGATGGCTAGGTCTTTGCGCAGGTAAATAGACACAAAATCCAGATATTCTGGGGGCTACTCTACCAGCGCATCCGCAATCGCCAACGCCTCATCCATTGCATCGATCCCTAGATCCAACTCAGCCTCAGTAACAATCAGCGGCGGAGCAATAACAAAGTGGCTAACCCACGCCTGCTGAGCCACTCCCATTCCCATCATCTTCGCCGCCACCTGATCGACCACCAGCGACTTGCCTTCCACCTTGTCGCTCATGGTGTTGAATGGCTCTTTCGTCTCCCGATTCTTTACCAGTTCTACGGCCCAGAAGAGGCCCATGCCGCGCACATCGCCAATCGACGGATGCTTGTCCTTGAGCGCCGTCAGCTTTTCGCGTACATAGGGCTCCAGCGCCGCCGCCCGCTCCACCAGCTTCAGCCGTTCCATCTCCTCGATAGTCGCCACAGCCGGCCCAAGCGTCATCGGATGCGCCTCATAGGTATGTCCATGCGCAAAGTAATGCTCTTCAAAATAATCGGCAATCTTCATCGTAGTAGCGCAAAGTCCCAGCGGAACATAGGCCGAAGTAATTCCCTTGGCAGTGACAAGAATATCCGGCTTGACGCCCCAGTGGTCCACGCAGAACCACTTGCCCGTGCGTCCCCAGCCGGTCATCACCTCGTCGGCAATCATCAGTACGCCGTACTTCTCACAGATGGCCTTAAGTCGCGGCATATACTCCGGCGGCGGCACAAGCACGCCATTAGTCCCCACGATCGGCTCGACGATGATCGCAGCCACATCCGACTCATTCCGAATCATGTGCTCGATGTAATCGGCACAAGCCACATTGCAGCTGGGATAAGTATGTCCGATAGGACACTTGTAACAGTTCGTCTCCGGCGCAAAGATATGCCCCGGAGCCTTGCCGCTCGGCTCCATCGCCCAACGGCGCGGATCGCCAGTCGACGAGATCGAAGAAGTAGTCGAGCCGTGATACGACCGATAGCGCGAGATAATCTTGGTCTTGCCGGTATACATGCGAGCGATCTTGAACGCCGCCTCGTTTGCCTCAGTGCCCGAAGTAGCAAAGAAAAATTTCTCCAGCCCCTCCGGCAGCAGTTCAAGCAGCTTCTGCGTAAGCTTCGCCCGCGAAGTCGTCGCATATCCCGGCGCAATATAAGGCAACTCCCGCGCCTGTTCCGCGATCGACTCAATCACCTTGGGATTCTTATGGCCAAGGTTCACGCACATCAGCTGCGAAGAGAAATCGAGATATCTCTTGCCCGCCGCGTCGATAAAATAGCAGCCCTCAGCATCCACCACATGCATCGGTTTCCACGTCTTCTGAATGCGCCATGTGCCGTAGTTATGTTTGCGCGTAATACTGATGATCTGTTCAGAGGTCAGAACTTCTAGCTGTGCCGTGTCGCTCATCGGGTTGCTCTCCGCAAAGAATGTTCAAGCCATCCTAACACCGAGTCGTCAAAAGCGGACCAGACAGAGTGTCCAAAGGTAGAAACAAAAAGCCCCGGCGAGTTGCCGAGGCTTTTGCTTAAAGTAAAGTTGTCGTAGATTTACGTTGCGTTCTTTTGGGTCTCAACTATTAGCCCTTGACGCGGCTATCTTAGTCGTGCCGTCACAACCTGCAATTTCTTCTCGCTCCCCGAAGTCAGCAAGCGGTAAGCGCCATCAGCTTCACACGCCGGTTCGATGCCACTCGACCCTAGATCGATTTCACGCAAGACGCTTCCATCCGTGCGTGAAATCTCTGTTAATCGCTGATATGGCGCAACTGCGATTGCAAGTACCTTTCCCTGAGCGTCGCGTGCTCCATTGTCCTTCGAGTCGATATGTCTGGCAACGCGCAACGTATACGAAGTTGGGCTGGAAGAAACCAGGCCTTCGATAACAAGGTCTGCCGGCAGGTGAGGGGTTGTTGAGCCAAGGACCCCGTCTTCGCCTATCTCAATCATTGGAAGGTCGCCAGTCTCCATTGGAACGAGAAGGAGATGGCCATCGAGCGGCAAAACCTTTGACATGGCAACCAAAAGTAGAGGCGAGTAGTTATCTGCTCCGCGAACCGTCGGAGACATCGCTGCGGATTTTGTCAAAAAGTCGTCCTTGCCAAGCGAAATTTCCCGAATAGGCGAGCCGGTTTTGCTAACGATGCTCAAATCCATACGGTGATTCAAACGGTCTTGTGAAACCAGCAGCATGTTTCCAGATGGAAAAACGCCGAATGTTAGAGGACGTGAGTCTGCGTTCAATCTAACCGCGCTTTCGAGCACACCCTTCTGATTGAAGGTCAACATCGCAGGATGTGCAGAGGGATGGTCGTCAGCTTCCGATCCGCCCCTCGCTTTCACAAGGACGTAAACATGCCCATTGCCCGTGAAAATGGCGTTGGGGCCTGTTATCTTAGTAAATCCCGGTGCAGACCACCACGGAAAGCTTGTCGTAGTTCCGTCAGAGCGGATTCCCATAAGCGCTACATGAGAATCAGGGTCTCCCTTCGGGGCGTCGCCAGCCAGCAGCGCATAAATACTCCCATCCTCGCCACATTCGAAGCGTCCAGCAATCATCGATCCTGGGCCGACACCCTCGACGGATTTAGGTTTCGAAAATTCCAAAGCGGCGAGGTTCGACTTGTCGGGTTGGCCAGCTACTATGGGTGCAGATTGCTGACCTGCGACACACTGGGCAACTGTAAAAAGCGCTATGCACAGTACGATTGGCGATCTCATAGCCCGCCCTCTTTTCTAAGCAGCTTGACCAAGGCATTACGTCCCCTGTGATCTAACAAAAAAACTTCACTTACACTGTCGTGTTTTCGCAGAGCACTTGCCGATATGAGGCCTCCAGAGCACGAAGCCAAGAGAATTGGGGCTCCTGGAGCAAGTCGTTTGAGGGTCTCCATCTTGACATCGGCTCGTGCTACATCCTCGTCACACGTCGGGTCGGTGCCGCAGTAATAAATGCCGATTCCGTGCGCCCCGCACGATGTGGTGCACTGCGGATAAACCGCTGTCAGCTTAAACGGGCCATTTTGGAAACTGGCCGCCCTATCGTAGCAGGTTTGCGTATTGACTCCGCATTGAGATAGGCACATATTGCCTTCGTCTATGCCACAACTTTGGCTCTCAAGGTAGCGGCGGTCAGGCAGAAGACGACTGTGACGAGATAGCACGTAACCCTTGACTTCATCTTTAGGCCTCCAAGGTGTACCGCTCAGTTCTTTCGGCAAAATAATAAGAATAAGGCAAAACATTGTCAATGAGAAAAGTTGTGAATTGTTACTAGGTGTAAGTTTAAGAGTTATAGAAGCACAGCATGCCCTTCTCCCGGGCGAGATCAAAGAAATGTACATCGGACATGCAAAAAGCCCCGGCAATATCGCCGGGGCTCTTGGTCTGGCTGGAATCTACCTCACGCACTATACAACAGAATCCCATCCGTCTTCTCTTCGCTGTCGTTCGACACCGAGCGATAGAAGAGTTGATTGTTCATGATGTAGACCTCGAGGAACGCCGGCCTATCCATGATGAGCCCACCGATCAGCGCTTCCGACAACGGATCCTCGATGTAGCGTTGCAGCGCACGGCGTAGCGGTCTCGCGCCGTAACTGCGGTCGCCCAGTGTCTTGTCGAGAATCCACTTCTTCGCATCGCCGTCCACCGAAATAGTGATCGATTTCTGCGCAAGGTTGGCATTGAGTTGCGCCACAAGCAGATCGACGATCTGGATCAGATCCGCATCCGACAGCGACTGGAAGAGAATCACCTCATCGATACGATTGAGGAACTCAGGATTGAAGGTCCGCTTGACCTCGCCCTTCACCAACTCCTCGATCTTCTCCATCACCAGGTCTTCGCGATCGCTCGAAAATCCGAGGCCCTTGTTCTTCTGCAGGTGCCGCGCCCCAATGTTCGACGTCATGATGATAATTGTGTTTTTGAAGTCGACCGTGTTACCCAGACCATCCGTCAACTGTCCATCTTCAAACACTTGCAGCAGCAGATTGAACACATCCGGATGCGCCTTCTCGATCTCGTCCAGCAGCACCACCGAGTACGGCGAACGCTTCACGCGCTCCGTCAACTGACCGCCTTCCTCGTAACCCACATATCCCGGAGGCGAACCAATCAGTTTCGAAACCGAATGCTTCTCCATAAACTCCGACATATCGAAGCGGATCAAAGCCTTCTCGCTGCCAAACAGGAACTGCGCCAGCGTCCTCGCCACTTCCGTCTTGCCCACACCGGTCGGCCCCAGGAATAGGAAGCTGCCAATTGGCCGATGCGGAGACTTGAGCCCCGCCCGCGAACGCCGAATAGCCCGCGCCAGCGCCGAGATCGCCTTGTCCTGCGAAATCACCCGCCGATGCAATTCCTCTTCGACCCGCAGCAGCTTCTGCGTCTCTTCTTCCTTGATCGAAGTAATCGGAACGCCAGTCCAGCGGCTCACGACATCTTCAATATCCTCGCGGCCAACAATGCCCGCAGCAGAATCATCAAGATGGTACTTCTCGCGCAGAGTGCGCAGATTCTCGCGCTCCTTACGTTCTTCGTCAGAGTAGAAGCGAGCCTTCTCGAACTCGTGATTCGCAATCGCCGAATCCATGCGATGCACGATGAACTTGATGCGCTTCTGCACCTCGGTAATCTCTTCGGGAAGGGAAGTCTGCCGCAGCTTGACGCGTGCGCCCGCTTCGTCGATCAAATCGATAGCCTTATCCGGCAGGAACCGATCCGGAATGTATCGATTCGAATGCGACACGGCAAATTCGATCGCAGCATCGGTGTAGCTGACCGCGTGGAATTTCTCATAGCGATCCTTGATGCCCATGATGATCTTGATCGCATCCGCTTCATTCGGCGGAGGAACCTTCACCGCCTGGAAACGCCGTTCCAGCGAGCGATCCTTCTCAATAGACTTGCGAAACTCCGCCGGAGTCGTCGCGCCAATGCACTGTATCTCTCCACGCGAAAGCGCCGGCTTGAGAATATTCGCAGCATCCAGCGAACCCTCCGCCGACCCTGCACCCACCAGCGTGTGCAACTCATCGATAAACACGATGGAGTTCTGATTCTCCATCAACTCTTTCATGATCGTCTTGAGCCGCTCTTCAAACTGCCCGCGATACTTCGTACCCGCCACGATCAGTGAAAGATCGAGTGCCAGCACGCGCTTGTCGGCAAGGAAGCTCGGCACCTCGCCATCGGCAATCCGCTGAGCCAGTCCCTCGACAATCGCAGTCTTGCCCACGCCCGGCTCGCCAATGAGCACAGGATTGTTTTTGGTGCGGCGGCAGAGAATCTGGATCACCCGCTCAAGCTCTCCGTCCCGGCCCACCAGCGGATCGAGATGCGCATCCATCGCAGACTGCGTAAGATCGCGGCTAAACTCCGCAAGCAGACTGCTCTCCCGCTGCCTCGCCTGTTGCGGAGCCTTCTCCTGTGTCACCCGGGCCAGCTCTTCGCGAATCGCCGCAAGCTTCAGCCCGCGCTCCTGCAGTATCTCAGCTGCAAAGCACTTCTCTTCGCGCAGCAGGCCCAGAAGCAGATGTTCTGTCCCAATGTGCTTATGTCCCAGTCGCTCCGCTTCTTCAGCGGCGTAAGCCAGCACCCGCTTGCACTCATTCGAGAGCGGAAGATCGACCGAAGTCGAAACCTTCTCGCGAATCGTAGTGTGCGCCTCGATCTGCTTCCGTATCGACTCCACCGAAGCATGAGAGCGCAGAAACCGGTTGGTAAGTGCTTTGTCTTCGCGCAACAAACCGAGCAGCAGGTGCTCGGTTTCGATATACGGCGAACCGAACTGGCTGGCCTCATATCGTGCAAAGAAGATTACGCGCCGCGCCTTCTCCGTGTAGCGTTCGAACATGGTGTTCCTTTCCTTGTGAATCCTATCGGCTGCGGTGCCCGCTCTTCTGAAGCGAATAACGGGCGCGATTACCGCGAATGATGTTGGGTAACGAACGCCTCGGCATGGGGAACCTCTTCCAGCCTGCCCCCCGCTAAACGTAATGTCCGGGTACATCGCCCGGCCAGTTCCAGGTTGTGCGTTACCAGCACGGAGGTAAGTCCGTGCACTGCATGCAGCCGTTCGATCAAACCAAACACCAGGTCCGCCGACGCGCCATCGAGATCTCCGGTCGGCTCATCGGCTAATAATAACTGCGGGCGCGTCACCAGTGCTCGCGCCAGTGCTACACGCTGCTGCTCTCCGCCACTGAGTTCGCCGGGCCGGTGTGTTGCCCGATCGGCCAGATTGACTTCCGCCAGCCAATTCGCCGCTTCCTGCATTGCCTTCCGACGCTCGACTCCGCGCGCCAGCAGCGGCATGGCTACGTTTTCCTGCGCCGTAAACTCCGGCAACAGATAGTGAAACTGCCAGACGTACCCGACTTGCTCATTGCGAAAGCGGGCAGCCTCCCGAGTGCTCAATTTCGTCACCTGAGTTGTGGCGCAGTATATCGTTCCCGAGGATGGAGCATCAAGCGCCCCCAACATGTGCAAAAGTGTGCTTTTACCGCTTCCGGACTGGCCGACGATCGCCACCAGTTCCCCTCGTCGCACTTCGAGATCAAGGCCATCGAAGAGCCGAAGAGCCCCGCGGCCCGACCTGCTGCTGCCAGCATATTCCTTGCTCAACCCCTCAACGCGCAATAGCGGCTCGACGCCGCGAAGCTGGTGCGTTCCCAAACTAGTCACAGGTTCAGGCATGGCTACAGTTGCACCTATGCCATGAGAACCCGGAGTGGCGAGGTTTTGATTCATTCCTGTGTCTCATATCCTATCGCGAGAAAGTGCCCCAACGGCAGCCCTTTGCAAGAGAACGCCCTACTACTTCTGTTGGATGCAACTGCCTGCCATTCGGAAGCAAAGCGCCATTCGCCTTAAATCTGCTTTTGCACTTGCCTGGCTTTTGCGTTTGCCCTTCTTGCTGTCATTCCCGCAGGGAATCTGCTTTTGCCGTTGCCTTGGCTTTTACCGTTGCCCTTCTTGCTGTCATTCCCTCAGTGAATCTGCTTCTGCCTTTGTCTTAGCTTTTGCCCTTGTCTTTCTTGCTGTCATTCCCGCAGGGAATCTGCTGTTCTCTCTCCACCATAAACCGAGCCCGGCGCCAGCAATCCGCACGCCATTGTTTGCAAGCCGAATTCGCGCAAAGCGTAGATCGTCTTCCTACTTAGCCGGTATCAGCGCAAGCCGCGCAATGCGCCCATTCGGCCCAACGACAAAGGGCAGCGAAAGCGCATTCCAATTGCCATCGTCCAGCGGCTGCCACGTCTTGCCATCATCGCGATCGATATCCGAACCATTCGTCCCAACCGTGATCCACGCTTTCAAATCCTCGCCCCATTGCACTGCAGACCGATACCCATGCGGCATTTTATCCGCTGCTTGCCAGTGGTACCCGCCGTCTAGACTGTATGCTGCCGTCCCATCAGAATCATTGGGCTTTGTGTAGTCGCCACCTGCAGCGATAAAAAACTGATCAGTAGAATGAACGCAATCGGCGCATCGAGGTCGAGTGAAGCGATAACCCAAAGAAAAAACGCCAGAACTAGTAGTCCCACTGGCGATTGGAATCCCAATTTTCTTCCATTTTTCAGTTGACCACGCTTGCACTAGATAGGCTCCACCCGGACCTCCGGTTACGAATCCACGCATATATCCATTTCTAAACTGTGAGAACAAACTATTACTTGCTGCAAATGCTGCGAGAGGTTTCGCACCGGTCGATAACCCTTTCCAAGTATTGCGATGCCAGGTTTTGCCTCCATCCTCGGTCTCGAAGACGACAAATTTGTTTTGAACTGGATCACCTAATAAAATTCCCGCTCCAGACGGATGCATCCAAATGCAATCAAAAAAACCTTCCGGCGAATCTGGATTTTTGAAAAGTAGTGTCCAACTCCCACATCCGTCCGAAGTCTTGTATAACCGACTTTTCTCGCCGGGCCCTGAAGCCATCACAATCGCCGTTGTCGCATCCCAAGCCTGCACGCCGCGAAAGTCCAGCGTAGCCCCATCCGTTGCCGCATCAGGCACAGCGCACTTCGTCCAGTGCTCCCCGCCGTCGACCGTCCGAAGCACCGTTCCGCCAGTCCCACTAGCCCACACAACCTTGCCATCCACCGAATAAATCCCGCGCAGCCCCGCAGTCGTTCCCGACTCCTGCATTTTCCAAGGTGAACTTGGCGAGGTAGCCGCAGGCTTTTCGATGATCGGGATCAGCCTGTCGTCTTTTCCCTTAATCCCGGGATGGCGCAGGGAGTAGCCGTAAAGCGCCAGCGCAGGCAGCGCGAGAACCGCGATGGAAATCCAGCTAACTTGCCTGCGTCGTGTCAGATCCATTGCAGCGAGTATAGATCGACCGAGCCAAAGCCGGAGCGATGCGCTTCGGTCCAGAGAATTGTTCTACGTAGAGCATTGACCAGCGAACGGCGAGCCCCTTGGCGAGGGATGTTGGAAGTGGCTTGGTTTCAATGGGTTGGACTTGCGCAATATATGGACAAAATGTGCCTTGTTACAGCGAACGGGGATGTATGGCAGTGAGCGGCGTGGAACAATCGCGAAACGAGCATGGAACAAATGCGAAACAGGCGTGAAAAGTGGGATGGAACAAGTCGCTTAACGGCTTTCTGCGGCCTACGTAGCGCCGCCTCTCCTCCGGATGCGGCCGATCCCGTCACCGGGCGCAAGGAAGAATCCGCCTGGGAGGCTCTACTAAGCCTCAGGCATTCCCTCAGCGGCTAAAGCCGTGTTGATTTGCTTGATGTTATGGCGTGGCTGAAGCCACGCCCTTTCAAAACGTTAGTTTACTCAGGGGTTTCCTAAAGCTTCGATTTGAAGAAATCGAGGGACATCTTCAACCCTTCACGCAGACTGACCTGGGGCTCCCAGTCAAGAATCGCCTTGGCCTTCGAAATATCCGGTTTGCGGCGCGTCGGGTCATCCTGCGGCAGCGGCTCAAATCGTAGTTCGCTCTTCGAATCAGTCACTTCGAGGATGGCTTCGGCGCACTCCAGAATCGTGAATTCGACCGGATTGCCGATGTTCACCGGCAAATGCTCGTCAGACCGTGAAAGGCGCAGAATGCCTTCGATAAGGTCGGCAACATAGCAGAAGCTGCGCGTCTGCTGGCCATCCCCATAAACCGTAAGCCGCTCGCCGCGCAGGGCCTGCATAATGAAGTTCGAAATGACACGGCCATCGCTCGGATGCAGCCGCGGCCCGTAAGTATTGAAGATGCGCACCAGGTGCGTATTCACGCCGCGATAGCGGTGATACGCCATCGTCAGCGATTCAGAAAAACGTTTGGCCTCGTCATACACCGATCGCGGCCCGACGGGGTTCACATTGCCCCAGTACGTCTCTTTCTGAGGATGTTCAAGGGGGTCTCCGTAACACTCCGAGGTCGAAGCATGGAGATACGCCGCCCCATATTTGTGGGCGATCTCCAGCGTATTCTCAGTGCCTACGGAGCCGACGCGAAGTGTCTCGATGGCCAGCTTCAGGTACTCCGGCGGGCTGGCGGGCGACGCCATGTTGTAAACGGAATCCACCTTGCCGGGGTCGAAGGGCTGGCAGATGTCGAGTTCCTGAAATGAGAAACGGGGCTCATTTCTGAGGTGTTCGATGTTGCCAAGGTCGCCTGTTGAGAGGTTGTCCACACCGAGGACTGAGTGCCCTTCGCCAAGCAGACGGTCAGTAAGGTGTGAGCCTAGAAACCCGGCGGCGCCGGTGACAAGTACGCGCATAGTCAAAAGGTTACGCTCCAAATGTCTTACAGTGAGTCATCAATTTGATGCCAGTCTAACGACGTCCGGGGAATGCATCCCCGGACGCAACAATTGCCAGATGCGATTGATTAAGACAGCACCAGTTTGCGCGGCTTGCCCTGCTGGGCTGTGTAAGAGGCCGGGCGTCCGACGCTGACGTAGGTAAAGCCGGCCTCGTGCATAACGGACGGTTTGTAGAGATTGCGGCCATCGATGATGATCGGGAAACGCAGCACCTGGTTGAGCCTGGTCAGATCGAGCTTGGCGAACTCCGCCCAGTCGGTCAGGATGAGCACCGCGTCGGCGCCTTCCGCGGCCTCATAGGCGCTGGCAGCGTAGCTCAGACCGTCAGTTGCAGGCATGGAAGCCTGTGTGCGCTCCATCGCGGCGGGGTCGTAAGCCGTGACGGTAGCTCCGGCGGCAATCAGCCTCTTGATCACGTCGATCGCCGGAGAGTCTCGAATGTCGTCGGTGTCGCCCTTGAATGCCAGGCCGAGGGCGGCGAGCTTCTTGCCGCGCAAAGTCCAGAGCGCCGAACGTACCTTGTTGAAAAAGACTTCCTGTTGAGTAGCGTTGATCTTGCGAACTTCTTCCAGGATCTGGAAGTCGACGCCCTGCTGCTGCGCGACCCAGTAAAACGCGGCTACGTCCTTGGGGAAGCAGGAACCGCCATAACCAAGGCCGGCTCGCAGGAACTTGGGACCGATGCGCGAGTCGAGGCCCATGCCGGCGGCAATGTCCTCGATATCGGCATCCACCGACTCAGCGAGGTTGGCCACGGCGTTGATAAAGGAGATCTTGAGCGCGAGGAAGGCGTTGGAGGCGTGCTTGATGATTTCCGCGCTCTGGGCTGAGGTGACGAGCAGCTTGGCAGGATGGTCGACGTTCAACATGCCGGGGAGAGCATCCTTCGCAGCATAGTAGCTGCCGTTGGTCAGCGGCGCGTAGATGCGCTCAAGCACCTCGGCGGCCCGGGGATTATTGGCTCCCACGACGATGCGGTCGGGGTGCAGGAAGTCGATGATCGCAGTGCCTTCACGGAGAAACTCAGGGTTCGAAACCACATCAAAGTTCTGCGGATCGACGCCATGGCGATGCATTACGCGGCTGATCCACTCGTTGGTGTAGACCGGCACCGTGCTCTTCTCGACGATAACCTTGTACCCGTTGACGGCGCGGGCAATCTCGCTGACCACGGCCTCGACATAGGACAGATCCGCCGATCCGGTCGAACCCTGCGGCGTTCCGACAGCGATGAAGATCGCCTCGCATTGCCCGACGGCAGAGGCAAGATCGGTGGTGAACTCAACCCCGCGATTGAGGTGCTTAGCGAGGAGCTCAGGCAGGTGGTGCTCATAAATCGGCACGCCTCCCTCGCGGAGCTGCTTAACTTTGGCTTCATTGTTGTCTACGCAGATGACCTTGTGACCGATCTCGGCAAAGCAGACGGCGGCGACCAGTCCGACATACCCTGATCCAATCACACAGATAGAAACTTGCTTCGACATGCGTTCTGCTCTCCTTGTAGATACACGGCGCCGGGTAGGTTGCGAAGACCCGGGGTTCAAGGTTGGCAGGGGGCTCCCGTGTCAAAATCCGCTTGGACGGATACTTGGCAATGGCGGCAATTTCAACCGCGAATGCATGGGGTTGGAGCACTTCCCTGGGGCAAATCCGGTCAGTTTGCGATGGCCGGGTCGAGAACCCGAGCATCGCCTGTCACTCTCAGGGTATCTGCAAGAGAGGGTTTGGAGCAATGTTTTCAATCATCAGCAGACCGTGTTACAGGAGGGATTATCGCCCCCAATCGTCGAATTTCCCTGTGATTTCGTGCTCAAACAAGCGTTTTACAATGCGAACCGGGATATCTCTGTGCGTGGATTTTCAGTGCCTCGGCCGCCTTGGCAAGGGCTCGCCAACTTCTCTGGCACGGACGCCGAGACGCTGGTGCAGGGCACGAACCTTATTTTGCTAGAGTGAATAAGTTGATGCGGATCGTGCGCATTCAAGAGTGGAGAGGAATGACTTCAAATTCTGAATTTACGACGCTGGCGCCTTTTCGTCTGGCACCGCTGTTTGTCGAGCGTATCTGGGGCACACCGGATCTGCGCCCGTGGTACGACCAGGTAACTGAAGCCGGTTCAGGTCGTCAGCCCGTTGGCGAGGTATGGCTCACAGGTGACGGCTGCAAGGTGCAGACGGGAACTTTGACTGGCAAGACCCTCGCAGAAGTGTTCGCGGATCATGCGCAGACGATGCTTGGCGAAGAAGCCGCTGAGCGAATGAAGGGTCAGTCACCTCTACTGCTCAAAGTCATCTTTGCTCAGGAGAAGTTGAGCGTTCAGGTCCACCCGGACGATCGACTGGCGCAGAAATACGGGGAGCCAAGGGGTAAGACCGAGTGCTGGTATGCCCTGGCCGCAGAACCGGGCGCGGAGGTCGCAGCCGGATTGAAGCCGGGCGTGAGTCTGGATATTGTCGGCCGCGGCGTTGCCGATGGAACGTTGGAGGAGAGCCTCCAAGTCTTGCCCGTAGCCGCCGGAGATATGGTGTTTGTGGATGCCGGGACTGTCCACGCCATCTGGCCAGGGTCTGTGCTGCTGGAGACGCAGCAGAACTGCGATCTCACCTACCGGCTGTACGATTACGGGCGTCCTCGCGAGCTGCATGTGGCGAAGGCGCTGGAAGCGATCCGTCTGGAAACAGCAGCGGGCAAGGTCGCTCCAACAGTGTTGGAAGACCGGACCGTGCTGGTGAACCGGGATTACTTTTGTGTAGAGAAGATCGCGGTAAAAGGAGTGCGAACGGGTGCGTCGATGCAGGACGCCGATGAGACGGGTTCAGGACTCGCCTATTTGTTCGCAGCCGGTGGGTCGGGTCGGATCAGCCCTGCTGGGCCCGATATTTTCGAGCCGGTAGAGCTGTTAAAGAGCGGCATCGTGGCCGTTCCCGCCGGATCTCCTGCGTGGCAGATCGAGGATCGGGGCGGTTTGGAACTGATCCGCATCACACCCCGGTGGCCAACTGCTGGGACGCAGGACGCGAAATGACGGGTGCAACCGATGCTAGACCCGCGTGGCGCGATTCGGTAATGGCGTACATCCGGTCAGAGGCACAGCCCGTCGACAAATTTGGCCACCAGCCCCGGCTATATGCGCTGGCTTGTCAGGTCGCTCAGGGCGAGGGGTGCGATGACGATGTCTTGTTTGCCGCGGCGTGGATGCACGATCTGGGAGTATTTCAGGGGCACCGCCCGGCTGATCCGGAAGAACTTGCCAGGTGGGATCATGTGCCGTACACCATATCGAAAAGCGAGGAACTGCTGAAGACCTGGGGATTTCCAGCGGAGAAGCTTGCCGCGGTTGCGGAAGCGATCAGGACACACCAGGCCAAAGATGACGCGATCACCCGAGAGGCTGTGGTGCTGCGCGACGCCGATATTTTGGAGCAACTGGGCGCTGTCGGAGCCTTGCGCGCGTTGGTCAAGGTAGGCCGGGACAGTAGGTTTGCGACCTACTCCGACGTGATTCCAGTGCTGCGGCGCGCTATGGATACATTGCCGGCCAAATTGCGGCTGGCGCGGTCAAGGCATCTGGCCGAGGGCAGGACGACAGCTCTGAGGAGCCTGCTGGAAGCAATTCACGTCGAGGCAGGGGAGCTTTTGTACTGACGATCAGAGAGCGCGACAGCTAATTCCCAAAATGGGAATTAACAATATCGCGTGAAAAACAGAGCGGTCAAGCTGTTCGAAATGCGACATAGGCCTTTTATCTGCAAGTCTTTGCAATTTCTTTGCATTGGATTTGAACAGGTCCGTTGTACACTCTACCTAAGATCGACCTCGGGGGAGGGGGTCTGCAACTACAAGGAGACATCGAATGCGATCGAAGCTTGTCCTGGCTGCACTACTGACCCTCTTAACCCTCCCCGCTTTATCTCAGGTAGCGCCCGCAGCAAAAATCAGCGGACTCCCGCTGGGCGTTGGTGGCGGGTTTACAGATTTCGATACGGATTATTATCGGCCTTACATTCCGAATTGGAGCGGTCGCATGATCGGCATATCTGCCTGGGCCGACTATAGCGTTTTTCATGGATTAGGTGTTGAAGTCGAGGGCACATCAATCTTCGGAAATAAACCCACTCCGCATGACGACTACGGCCTTCCGATTTACGGCAGCCTGAAGGAAGAAAGCGTGCAGGGCGGAATCATTTATAAGTATCATCCCCTGCACGGAATTCGCCCTTTTGTGAAAGCTTTGGGAGGAGTTGGCAGAATAGATTTTCCCGACATCAATCCGTTCTATACCAGTGAAAATTCAGCTCTTTTTTCTGTAGGCGGCGGTATTGAGTACAAGGTTTGGCGCACAGTTTTCGTGCGCGGACAGTACGAATATCAATGGTGGCCGGACTTTCGCAGTGGCTCGCAAAATCTGAACCCATCGGGCTTAAGTATTGGCGCCACTTACTATCTGCGCGGCGCTCATCGTCATTATTAATAGTCAGAGTTCGATGCTGCCGCCATGCGATTGGTTGCTCGAGCAAGAAGAAACTATGGATGCATAAGTTCGTATCCTTTTGCTCTCAACTCTTGATACACTTGGGATTAACCGCATTTCGTTTTTTTCAGGTAATTAAGGCTTCTTCATGTAAGTTGCCAGCGCTGCTTACCTGATTGGCCTCTCTTGAATGCGGCGATCATCCATCGGCGGCAGCCCAACATTTCTCGGAAGTTACGGCCAGGAAAGGACTACTTAGCCAATGCACATTCGTGGCGCACATGCTCTGGTTTGCGGAGCTGGCGGATTTATCGGCGGTCATCTCGTAGACAAACTCTTTGAAGAAGGTGCAGCGAGTGTTCGTGCGGTAGATGTTAAGCCACTCGACGAGTGGTATCAGCGAAATCAGAACGCGGAAAGCGTGGTCTTGGATTTGCAGGAGAAGGAATCCTGCCTGAAAGCCGCAAGCGGCATCGACGCAGTATTTCAACTTGCCGCCGATATGGGCGGAATGGGTTTCATCGAAAATAATAAAGCATTGTGCATGCTGAGCGTCCTCACTAACACCCACATGCTGTTGGCGGCACGGGAGCAGGGCGTCAAGCGGTTCTTTTATTCGTCTTCGGCCTGCGTCTACAACGGTGATAAGCAGACCAACCCCGATGTCGTGGCGTTGAAGGAAGAAGACGCCTATCCGGCTCTACCCGAAGATGGCTATGGATGGGAAAAGCTTTTTAGCGAGCGCATGTGCCGGCACTTTCTTGAAGACTACGGGCTCGAAACTCGCGTAGCCCGCTTCCACAATGTTTACGGGCCCCTCGGAACATGGCAGGGCGGTCGTGAAAAGGCTCCGGCGGCGATCTGCCGCAAGGTTCTGGACGCCAAAATCAGCGGCAAGCACGAAATCGAGATTTGGGGCGACGGTCACCAGACCCGCAGCTTCATGTATGTGGACGACTGCACCAAAGGTGTTGTGGATATCTACCACAGCGATATTCTGGAGCCGATCAACCTGGGTTCCAGTGAACTGGTAACGATCAATCAACTGGTCGATATTGCCGAGGATCTCGCCGGAGTCAAGCTTAAGAGAAATTACAACTTAAGCGCTCCGAAAGGGGTCAACGGGCGCAACAGTGACAACACGCTGATCCAGAAATATCTGGGCTGGGAGCCCAGTATCAAACTCCGCGACGGGCTGGCACGAACAATGGCCTGGATTGAACAGCAAATGCTTACCGGCGTAACCACCAGGTAGGAGCGAGCATGAAATCCGCCCCACGGTTTCAGCAGATACTCGGATTGCGTTTTTTTGTAGGCGACGCCCAGGGCGCAATTGAAGCAGTTTCACAAAACGGCGGACTTGTAGTTGTGCCCGCTGCACCCGCTCTCAAGAACCTCGCCATCGACAAGGGTTATCGCGAAGCATTGCTGGGAGCCGATTTCGCGATTGCCGACAGCGCGTTCATGGTGCTGTTGTGGAATGCGATTGACCGCAACCGCATCCCTAAGCTATCCGGCCTGACGTATCTTCGTGCCTTGATTGAAGAGCCGGAATTCAAGACGCATGGGAACAGTTTCTGGGTAATGCCAACCGCTGCGAGTGCGCAGCGTAACCTTCGCTGGCTGCGACAGAACGGTGTAAGCGTGGCCAACGAAAATGTGTATCTTGCTCCCCTATACGGACAAACCATTTCCGACGAAGAACTCCTGGAACGCATAGAGGAACGGCGCCCCAAACACATCGTTCTGGGCGTAGGTGGCGGAACTCAGGAGCGGCTTGGTTTGTATCTCAAGCAGCATTTGAGTTACAGGCCGGCGATTCATTGCATCGGTGCGGCGATCGCGTTTCTCAGCGGGGACCAGGTACGCATCCCGGTCTGGGCAGACACTCACGGGCTAGGGTGGCTCTATCGCACCGTGGCCGATCCCAAGCGGTTTTTTCCGCGATATTGGGATGCGCGTCATCTTGCTCCACTGCTTTGGAAGTATCGTGACCGGTTGCCGGTCGCGGGTTTATAGCACGTCTTCATTTCATTTTTGTCTTAAGAACTCATACCGGTAGTGCGCGAGGCAGCTTCGATTCTGGAGCTGCCCCGCTTTTTGCCTGCAAATATTCCGCGGAACTTTTCAGGCCGGTTCGGGTCTAATTGAATGACAGCCTGTGCGCCCCGTCGTCTATTTCGAAAACGGGATGAGGCGCATCTAAGTTCTTGAGTGGGAAAGCAGGAGTATTTATGACAACCAACCAAAATATTCGGAAGTTCTGGCCCGCCGTACTGCTCGCAGGCAGCATCGCCGGTTGGATGACAACCGGCGAGGCACGAGCATATGCTCAGGATTCTGCCGGGCAGGCCGCGCAGGATTCAGCAGCGCCCGGCCAGCGCACCGACGGGCAGATTGAAATGGATGTAGTCCATGCTTTGGATGCTGCCCCGTCTCTGCAGCAGGACTGGATCACCGCCGGCACGGTGCAGGGCGAAGTGACTCTTTCCGGAACCTCTGCCAGTGCTGCTAACCGCCAACTGGCTGAATCAATTGCCGGCACAGTGCCGGGCGTTACCAAAGTTGTCAACAATCTGAAGGTCGGCGACCCGCAAGCGGCGCAGGCCGCGGATAGCACCGGCGCGGACGTTCAGTATTCGGATCAGACTCCTCAGGTAGGCACTAACGATAATGTGCCTCAGCAGCCTCAGGCTCCCGTGGAGCCCCAGGCTGGGCAACCGTATCCGCCTTCAAATTATCCGCCCGCTCCTCCGCAGGGAGGCAGGCCGAACTATCAGCCAGGCCCAAATCAGCCTCAGTATGCTCCTCAACCTCAGTACGCGCAGGTTCCGGAGCATCCTCAGGGCCCGGTGACGCTGCCGCAGGGCACGCCACTCAAGGTCCGCACGAGCGAGCCTCTGGACAGCAAGATGGCCAAGGATGGAACGCAGGTTGAATTTACCGTGGCACGTGACGTTTATGCCGGGGGAGTGCTGGCAATCCCGCGTGGCGCGACAATTCTCGGGCAGGTCACCAAGGTTAAGCAGGCGGGAGCGCTTGGTGGAAGCCCCGAACTGGGACTTGCGATTCAATCCCTGCAACTGGAAGGCAAAAGCTACGCACTGAATGCAGACCCGTTTAACGTCAAAGGTCCCAACAAAGGCGGCCGCACGGCAGGCAGCGCAATCGGCGGCGCACTCTTTGGCGCCCTCATCGGCGGTGCCGTGGGCGGCGGCGAGGGAGCAGCGATCGGCGCAGGCGCGGGCGCAGCGGGGGGAACAGCGGCTTCGGCGGCGAGCCCCGGGCCCCGGGTCTGGATTCCTTCCGAAGCGCTGATGGATTTCCGCTTGAATGCGGACTTGACGATTACGCCCGTAAGCCGCCAGGAGGCAATGCGCCTGGCCGCCAGTCAGGCACCACCAAGGCCGACGCTCTATCGCCGCGGACCATATCGCTACGGATACCCTCCGCCGCCGCCTCCTCCGGGTTATTACTACCGCCCTTACTAAGTGGCGGAGTAACTGCCCCAAGATAGTACCTACAGGCTCCCGAACTCCCGGGAGCCTGATTTATTTGTGCCCTGGTTGCGATCATGTACTCCATTTTCATGAAAATTTTCGTTCCGTTTTCAACTTAGCAGCGTAGTGCGAATAACCCTCGTAAGATATCTATAGATCCCCCGTTCGCGTTGACATGCATCCTCGTCCATGAAACCATGAAGGTGTGTCTCCGTCCGTTATGCCTGCTTCTTTTCTCCGCGTAGGTATAAGCAACGCATAGAGTTGTTCTCCTGATGCAGACTTCGTCCGATTGCAGTTGCGTTCAGGAAAGAATAGCTCACGATCTTCTTCGTGGGCCCCATCGGCTTTGAAGAGTGAGGATGGCTCGATTGAACTATGAAGTCTTATCCTGCGACTCTGTCTGCTGGTCGCATGCCTTTCTGATTCGATCTTTTGAAGAGCGGTTATTAAAGCTATTTTCCGAGGGTAAGCTTTTCGGCACGGTGCATACCTGCATCGGTCAGGAGTTTACCGGAGTGGCTGTCGCCAGCCAATTGATCGACGGCGACCTGATGGTGAGCAACCATCGCTGCCATGGCCACTATCTGGCGCGCACCGGCGATGCCGATGGCCTGATGGCAGAGGTCATGGGGCGTATCACTGGCATCTGCGGCGGCCGCGGTGGTAGCCAGCATATCTGCGCGCACGGCGTATATTCCAACGGAATTCAGGGCGGCATGACGCCCGTTTCGGCAGGGATGGCGCTCGCGCAAAAATTGAATGAGACAGGGAACATCGTTGTCACATTCATCGGCGACGGCACCCTCGGCGAGGGCACCCTGTACGAAACGCTGAACATCATCTCGAAGTGGGATCTTCCCATGATGATTGTTCTGGAAAATAATTTGTATGCGCAGAGCACCTCGCAGACGCTGACGCTGGCAGGCGATATCTGCGCGCGCGCTGAGGCTTTTGGCATCGACGCCTATCACGGCAGCACAGCCAACCCCAGGGCGCTCCAGGACCTGATGGAGACTGCCGTGACAAAGATGCGCAAGCAGAGCCGGCCCGCTTTCTTTCGCGTCGATACATCGCGATTGATGGCTCACTCCAAGGGCGACGATGATCGTCCAAAGGATGAGCTGGCGCGTTACTGGGCCAACGATCCGATTACGCGCTTCACTGAGCAGTTTCCAAACGAAGCGGCGGCTCTCAAGAAAGCAGCTGAGGCGAAGATCGATCATGCAGTTGCTCTGGCTACCCCTGCGCCCTTTGCAGAGAATGGCGTAGACGAAGTGCTGGACCTCTCGGCCCCGGTGTGGCACAAGACTTCTATCGAGATGGAGGGCGGGGGCAAGGAGCGAGTCGTCACGCGCATCTATCAGGCATTGAAGCAGCAGATGAGCGAGGACAAACGCGCCTTCATTCTCGGCGAAGACATTGAGGGGCCATATGGCGGCGCGTTCAAAGTGACCAAAGATCTGAGCCTCACCTTCCCCGGCCGCGTGCGCAATACGCCTATCAGCGAAGCGGCGATTGTCGGCATCGGCAGCGGCCTGGCGCTGGCTGGAATGCATCCGGTGTGCGAGATCATGTTTGGCGATTTCATGACGCTGGCGGCGGACCAGATCATCAATCACGCTTCCAAATTCAAGTGGATGTATAACGATCAGGTAACCGTGCCGACGATCATTCGCACACCGATGGGCGGCAGGCGCGGCTATGGCGCGACGCACAGCCAATGCCTCGAAAAGCACTTTCTCGGTTTACCGGGCACGCGGGTGCTGGCTCTGCATCCGAGGTTCGATCCGCATCTGGTCTACGACCGGCTGTTTGAAACCATTGACCGGCCAACCATCGTGATTGAGAACAAGACGATGTATGGCGAGTATGTAAGCCATCAGACGATTGCCGGGTTCTGGGCTGAGCATACAGACGACGACTTCCCCACAACGAGAATTCGTTCACAGGCCACGCCGGATGTGACGATCGTCTGTTACGGCGGTTCGCTGCATGAGGCCGAGAAGGCGGCTGACAAGCTGTTCGACGAGTTCGAGCTGGTAGCTGAGATCATTTGTCCAATTCAGATTTACCCGCTGAACTTCCGGCCTATCGTTGATTCAGTCAAGCGCTCAGGACGGTTGCTGGTGGTCGAGGAAGGTCAGGCATTCTGTGGCTTTGGCGCTGAGGTAGTTGCGGCTGTACATCAGGCGCTTGATGGTAAGCCGCTCGCAGCCCGTCGGCTGGGCGCGAAGCCACACCCATTGGCGTCAAGCAAGGCGGCGGAGCTGGACAGCCTGCCCGGCGCGGATACGATTGTTGCTGGAGTGGTAGAAATGGTGAGCCATGTCTAAGACCGGGGCTGAGATTGTCTTCGTAACCATTCCGCAGGAAACGGTGAACGACGAGAGCGTGCGTATCCTCTCGTGGAAAGTTCCTTCCGGCTCGAAGATCGAGAAAGACCAGCAGCTCTGCGAAGTCGAGACCAGCAAAGCAGTTATGGACATCGAGGCTCCGGAGGCCGGCACAATCGTCTATTCGGCGGCTGCCGGCGACGAGGTTCCGGTAGGCTCGACGATCTGCCAGATTGTGCCTGAGGGCATAGCGATTCCTTCGATGGCGGAGTCTGCGACAGAGATCGCTCAGGGCGATCCGGTCGGTCAGGCCGCTGCGGTCGAAGCACCGGCTTCCGTCGCCAGGAAGACAGAGATCCCTGCCGATCTAGCTGTCGATCCCATCGTAGATTCGGCGAACCTGCCTCACGCTCGCCTGACGCCTCTCGCAGCGAAATTAGCCGCTGAGTTTGGCTTTGCGAAAGAGAGTTTCGCTCGCGGCTCACTGGTGCGTCGCGACGATGTGCTCCGTAGGGCTGGCAAGTTACCTGATGTATCCGTGGCGGCCAAGCCCGCGGCTACTCCCGTCGCGAAACCTGCCGCTACCGTGCCTGTCGAGAACGCTGCGGTTGCCGGAGTAGCGGTTGAATGGACTGACCTTCCGCGTCGCAAGGTATTCGAAGCGAAGGTACTTGGGCAAGGGCAGGCACAGACGGTACAGAGCCAGGTCACTTCTTCGGTTCGCGCCCCGAGGCTGCGGGCGCGATTGGAAAGACTCGGGCTGACCTCGCTTGGACTCGGTGCGCTGACCATCTTCGAAGCGGCGCGACTGCTGCGAAAGTATCCGGAATTCAACGCGATTCATGATCGCGGCCGGATGGGGCAGTACGCAGACGTGAACATCGGCTGGGCTATCGATTCGGGCGTCGCCGACGGCGGGCAGGGCCTTATGGTGCCGGTCGTTCAACAGGCCGATAAGAAGACTCCGCAGGAGATTGTCGAGATCATGCAGCGGCACGTCGACAATTATGTCGAGGGCAAGCTCGGGATATCGGATTTTCTCGGTGGGACATTTACTATCTCCGATCTTTCCGGTGACGGCATCAGCCACTTCCATCCGCTGATCAGCCAGGGGCAGTCGGCAATTCTCGGTGTAGGCGGCGAGTTGGACGGAGCAGGGAACGAGACGCTCTTTCTAACATTGGCCTTCGACCACCAGTTGGCCGAGGGGCGCAAGGCAGCACAGTTTGTGCGAGAACTGGCCGGAAGGCTGGAAGCGCACGCGGCGTTGGAACCGGCTCCCGTTCAGGAGACTCCGGCTGCGGGAGAGCCCTATTGCGCGCTATGCCAGCGGGATCGAGACGCGCTCAAGGCAATTCGCGGAATTTTGGTAAGGTCTGAAATCCCCGCGGGGTATGTCTGCTCCGTGTGTCTGGCGGAGCTGTCATGAGCCAGCCCACTCAATTGACGGTGCAGATACGGACGATGATTGCGACCATGCTGATGGTTTCTCCGGCCGAGGTCGTCGACGGAACATCTCTGGCTTCACTAAATACTTCGCTCGGATCGGCGAAAGTGCGGCTTGGACTCAAACGATTGGGAGTCGCTCTGCCGGCGGGCGCAAAGCCCGCGACTTTTGCCGGGTTGATTTCCGCGCTCTCTGGCGAATCCGCTCCGGTTGGCGTGCCGCCCAGCGCTGCCGCAAGGCCAGCTACGACAGCTGCGAGCAATGGCAGCCTTCAGGTCGGCCTTGACGTCGAAGATATCGGTTCGCTGCCGGTTGCAGTGGACTACTGGGAGCACGAGTTCTACAGCGCGACATTTGCCAGATCTGAGATCGCCTACGCTGTCTTGCAAGCTGAGCCGCGAACGCATTTCGCAGGCTTCTGGTGCGCCAAAGAGGCGCTGCGCAAATGTGATTCGTCCTTCGCTGGGGTTAGTCCGGCGCTGACGGCAGTAGCGCATGACATTGACGGTCGACCGTATCTTACGCTCGATAGCGGCTCTGGACTCGAGCGCCTGCCCCATGCGGTCAGTGTCTCGCACACTACGGATGTTGCCACGGCTGTTGTGATATCTGGAGTAGCTGCTCCCGAGGTTGTTATCGAGACGATCGAACCTATGATCGTGGAGCAGATCGCTCCTGAGCGCAGGAAGTCTCGCGGCTTGGCCAAGCTATTCGGTATTTAGCGGTTGGATCGCTACTTACGGCTGACCGTCGACTGAATTTCCAAGGTCGAAATACTCGCGCCACGACTTGATCTTGCTGCCTTCGAAGGTGACAACGATGGCGTCGTGGGTGATGCCGTGCTTGCCGTCTCTGATCCGCGTCACATCCCAATCCCATTAGACAAGCGAGACGAAAAAGGGATGAGCGCAAGCCCATCCCTTTTCTCTGAGTGTTCATATCCTCGGTTACGCGTTAACCGCCACAGCCGCATCCACCTTGACCGGTGTGAGCCAGCCAAATCGATCCGGCTTGAGGCCGTTGGCGATGCCAAAGAACTCGTCCGCGACCTGCTTGGTGATCGGGCCAGGGGTACCGTCACCGACCAGAATGCGGTCGATGGAACGAATCGGCGAGACTTCAGCGGCGGTGCCAGTGAAGAAGACCTCGTCGGCGATGTAGAGCAGTTCGCGCGGCATTGACTGCTCGACGACCGGCAGGCCGAGGTGACGGGCGATCGTCAGCACCGAGTCTCGCGTGATGCCAGAGAGCGCGGAGTTGGCCAGTGGCGGAGTGTAAAGCACGCCGTTCCGGACAACGAAGACATTCTCACCGGAACCTTCGGATACCAGGCCGTTGACGTCGAGCGCGATGCCTTCGGCGTAGCCGTTGATGTCGGCTTCCATGCGGATCAGCTGCGAGTTCATGTAGTTGGCGCCAGCTTTGGCCAATGCGGGCATGGTGTTAGGAGCCAGGCGGTTCCAGCTGCTGATGCAAACGTCGGCGCCGCCGTGTCCGCCGGCAACATACTTGCCCCACGGGAAGTTGGCGATAAAAACATCGATGGGCGAGCCGGTTGGATTCACGCCGATTTCGCCATAGCCGCGCAGCGCGATGGGGCGAATGTAGCAGGGCGCGACGCCGTTGTTCTCGATGACATCGACGACCGCCGCGCACAGCTCGTCCAGCGAGTAGGGCAGGGTCATACGGTAGATCTTGGCGGAGTCGATCAGGCGCTGCATGTGCTCGGGCAGGCGAAAGACAGCCGCTCCCGAGGGCTGGCCGTAGCAACGAATTCCTTCAAAGACACTGGAGCCATAGTGGATCACATGGCTCATCACATGGATATTCGCCTGTTCCCAGGGAATGAGCTGGCCATTGCGCCAGATTTTCTCAGTGGGCTGGATGGGCATTGGTTTGGGGACCTCTCTTGGTGCACTTTGCGATTACCGATTAGGGTATCGCGAAGCAGTGTCGTCTGTCATGCATGAATGCGTCAAATCACCAATGAGTTTGTAGTGTTTCGGTCTCTCGCGTCGTTCGTGCCAGATTTGGTCTACGAGGAAGACTGAGGTTTCAATCAGATATTCGGCGGATCACGCCTGATGGCTCCGTGCGGCTTGGCTTGAGGAACTCGAAGGTTAGACGCCAGGCATCGCTCGATGAGAGGCGCTCTCATCCCTGCGATTCAAGTTCATCCGAGAAGATGGCTTCGATCATTGTCTCGAACATGAAATGTCGAGCATACTTGCCAATAAGGTTCTTGGAAGCTATTTTTTGAGACCGCTCCATTCGAGATAGGACTTGAAGTCGGGCTGGCCGGGCATTTTCATCTGGAACTTGCCGGAGAGGGTGGCGTCTTTGCGCTCATAGACGAGGCGGAATTGCGGGCCGGGCGTGGCGGGGTCGGAGAGGAAGATGGCTGTGGTGGGCGTGGGAGTTGTGACGTCGTAGTGGATGGTGTGGCCTTCGTTGTCGAAGTAGATGGCCTTGATGGCGGGGCCTTCCGGATAGAGATAAAGCAGGTCACTATGCTCGCAGTTGAAGTCGGCGGGCGCTTTGCAGGATGCGCTGCCGCTGTAACGCGCGAGGATGTGGTTGTTCAGTTCGAGTTCGAAGGAGTAGATGCCGATAACCTTGGCTTTCGCCGCGCCTCCGCCGGTCTTTGCTTCCCATGTGCCTGTCAGGAATTGTAGCGAGGCCCATGGGTCTGCCACAGCCGTGGCAGATTGCCCACTGGCGCAGGCGGCACCAGAAAGAATTGTGCATGCCAGAAGAATGCGGGACGCGATGGAACGGTTGAACATTTAGAAGTACCTCATAGAAATACAAGCGAAGAGCGACTCGCTGCATCTGGCCCAACTATAATCGCGGAACATAGAATCGGGTCGGAAAACTGCCGAGAGGACGAGGCGTGCATCGCATTCTGGGGATTGGCGAATTGTTGTGGGACATGCTGCCGGAGGGACCGCAGCTAGGCGGCGCTCCCGCTAACTACACAGTGATGGCGGGGCGGCTCGGCAATCATGCGACGATAATCAGCCGCATCGGACACGATGAACTGGGGGATCGGGCGCTTGAGGTCTTGCGGCCCTTTCCTGTGGATTGTGGGCAGATACAGGTTGATCCTGAACTGCCGACGGGCCGCGTGACGGTGACCCTCGAAGAGGGCCAGCCCAGTTACACGATTCATAAGCCCGTAGCCTGGGATTCCTTTGAGCTTAGCGAAGACTGGCTTGGCGAAGCTGCCCGCGCTGACGCGGTCTGCTTTGGCTCTCTGGCGCAGCGGAGCGAGAAGTCGAGACGGACGATCCACACGCTCCTGCGTGCGACTAGCCCGGAATGCCTGCGGATCTTTGATGTGAACCTGCGAGCGCCGTATTACACGGCAGAGATTGTGCGCGAGTCACTCGAGCGGGCCTCGGTGATAAAGATGAATGACGTCGAGGTTCCGCAGGTGCTTGGTCTGCTCGGTCTTACAACTGCTGGCTCGTTGCGTGAGGGAGCGGGGTGGATCTTGAAGCAATTTGAAGAGCTGGATCTTGTCGCGATTACAAGGGGCGGCGAGGGCAGTCTGCTGGTGGGGCGCTCGGAGTGGCATGAGCATCCGGGGATTCCGACCAGGGTTGCGGATACCATCGGCGCCGGCGACGCGTTTACGGCTGCGATGACGACATATCTGCTCAGAGGCGCGCCGCTGGCGGTGCTGAATGAGGCGGGGAATCGCTGGGGGAGTTTTGTGGCTTCGCAGTCTGGTGCGATGCCTGCGATTGAGCCTGAAACTCTGGAGCGGATTACGCGGGAGATCGAGGGCTGATTCTTGGTTTCGTTCCCGGTTTTTCGACTGAATCTGTGAACGCCTGCGGCTCGCTCGATGAAGCCCGTGGGAGCAGGTGCCGGTCGCAGGCTTCAATCTGCTGAATGTATCGACAAAAGATAAGACATTCGCGTAACGTTCTTTGGAGACTATCGTCTTTATTTTGCGTGAGGTACTGATTAGCGGTGTCGATTCAGCAGCAGGTTGAGGCATGACAAAACAACGAAAGGCTGCCACGGCTGCCAGTGCGATTAGTGCGCCCGACTCTTCTCGTCTGGCTCCAGCTCCCCCGGATCAGGAGCGCTCGGATCCGGCGAAAAAGATGCCGAAGCACCAGGTGGTCTTCGACTACCTGCACAGCAGTATTCAATCGGGCGCGTACAAGCCTGGGGACCGGCTGCCAAGCGAGGCCGAGCTGGGCACGATGTTCAACGCATCGCGCATCACGGTGGCCAAGGCTGTCCTGGAGTTGCAACGGCTAAACCTGGTGTCGAGGCGTCCGGGCGCGGGAACGCATGTGCAGGCCAGGCAACAGGCGGATGGATACTCGTTTGGATTGCTGATTCCTGACCTGGGCCGGACGGAAATCTTCGAGCCGATCTGCCATGGAATGATGCGGTCCCCTTTTGCACGGCCCGACGCTTTGCTTTGGGGCAATGTTTCCGGTTCCGGCGGGTCTGGTGCGGACGAGGATGTAACCGAAGAGGCTGAACAGATGACGCACTACTTCATCGCGCAAAGGGTTTCGGGGGTCTTTTTTGCGCCGCTGGAGTTGATTCCAGACAAGGATGTGGCCAACCGGCGCATCATTCGATTGTTGGAGAAGGCGAAGATTCCAACGGTGCTGCTTGATCGCTGTTATTTGCCCTATCCGGAGAGGTCGGCGCACGACCTCGTAGGCATAGATAACCGCCGCGCCGGTTACATCGCAACCGAGCATCTGCTGAAGCATGGTGTCACCCGGCTCGCCTTTATTGCCGAGGTCAACAGCGCCTCCACAGTGGATGCACGAATTGCCGGCTTTCATGAGGCGCTGCGGCGTTACGGAGTTCATCCTGATGCTGAGCCGGTCTGGCTCGGGAGCGCTCAGGATCCAGAGTTTGTGAAGACATTGCTGGAGAGGGTGGATGCTCAAGGCATTATCTGCGCTAATGACATGACCGCTGCGCGACTGATGCAGTCTTTAGTGACTCTGGGACGGCGCGTTCCTGAGGATGTGAGGATTGTCGGGATTGATGACGTGAAATACGCCAGCCTGCTGCCTGTTCCGCTGACAACGGTACATCAGAATTGCTCATCGATCGGAGTAATCGCCATGGCAACGATGCTGGAACGGTTGGGACATCCCGACCTGCCGACGCGAGACGTCTTGCTTCCTACGCGGCTTGTCGTGCGGCGTTCCTGCGGAGCGCATTTGCTCAATCACAGCTGACTTTGCAATTGGGTTGAGTTGATATGGACAGGCAAATGCTGCTCTAAGAAGCCCACTCATCTCGCAGAGACTGCGTCAAAGTGGGCTTCCGGGCTTCCCAGGGGAGGGAATTCGTGAAGGCGTGTCGTCATTGGTGAGGTCAGAGCGCGCGCCGGCCGGTGATGAGGTTGTAGATGAGCACAATCACGGCGATGACCAGAACAATATGGATGAGTGAACCGCCCACATGGAGCGAGAAACCCAGCAGCCACAGAATCAGCAAGACTACAAAGATGGTCCAAAGCATATCTTTCTCCTTCGCCCCTGAACTGCGGAGCTGCTGCTGAGGAATCAGCGCGAGAATGATGTTGGCAGATGGAGAAAGGGCTTACTGTTCCGGATTGCTCACGGGAGCCGGAACCTGTACCGGAGTGGGCACAGGCCGGTGTTTGGCGCGAAGAAATGCGACTAGCTGGGCGATTTCGTCGTTGGCGAGCGATTCGCTGAAGCTGGGCATCTTCTGTCCTCCGTTTTGAATCTGGCCGGCAATCTTGGGGGCTGTCAGCTTCTTGCGGACATTGGCCAGCGATGGACCTTTCTGGGTGCCTTGGCCAGTGGCTCCGTGACAATACGCGCAGCCCTTATCGCGGAACAGGTTTGCTCCGGCCTGCTCCGACTCCTTGTTGGAGAGGGCCAGCGACGACTGCGCGGCGAACGTGGCGGCGAGAAGCACAGCAATAGTTGGAATTGGGAGGGAGAGGATTTTCATCAGCTTGTTATCGACTAGTGTATCGGGTCGCACCCGTACCCCGGGGGCCCCGAGGGCACCGTCTATCAGCCGCCCCCGGACATGTAGGTGTATTGGATCTTATCGGAGTGCTTGACCGGATCGCCGGTGATGTCGTGGGCGTGCCAGACTACGCTTTCGTTGGCGACCTCAGGGTGCTTGCGAAGAAATTCAAGTGCATACACTGCAGCCGTTGGATCGTCCTTCTGGTCGGCGAACCGTGCGGCCTCAAAGCTCGCTTTATCCTTCTGGCCAAGACGCCGGTAAAGGATAGCGAGGTTGTAGTGCGCGGCGAGATCGTCAGGGTCTACAAGCTGGAGCTGTTCGTAGATTTCACGAGCCTTGGGGTAATTGTGCTGCTGATAGTAGCTGAAGCCTAGTTCTCGGAGAGCGTCGCGTGACCGCGGGTACTTGGCCAGCACGGTCTCGAGGTCGGTAATCGCTCCTTTGACTTCACCGGCATTGCGTTCGACCAGCGCGCGGTAGTAGAGAGCACGCGGATCGCCAGGCAGCAGTTCGAGCGCCTTGGCCAGGTTGGGCCGCGCGTCGTCGTATTTCTCCCAGAGAATCTGAACGACAGCCTGATTTGTAAAAGCGTCTGCGTAGTCGGGCCGCAGCGCTGCGACACGCTGAAATGCATGAACTGAAGCAGCGTACTGCTGTGCATCCAGCAGGGCGATACCGTAGTTGTTCCAGCGCATCCACTCCTTGTTTTCGTCGGCATCGGGCTTAACTGGAGTATTTTCGCCGACCGCAAAAGTGCGGGTCTGACCGGCCATTTCGACGATGGGCTCGGGATAGTGCTTCTGATTCATCGCATAGTCGATGAAATGCTGGTTGAAGCGCCGGTATTTGACCGTGGCAGTGATGCTGAAGGAGCCGGCAAGGTCCTTTGGAACGCGGAAGCGATAGCGAACGAGCTGGCTGCGGCCCGACTGGATGGTGTTGTTGTAAGCCAGCACGCGATTGTGCCAGATCTGGTGCCGGTCGTTGAATTCGCCCTTGTCGTTGATGATGCGATTGGTGAAGGAATGCGCGGATGGGTCGAGGTTGCCGTCCGGCTGCAGAAAACCGCTCTCAGCCAGCGTCTTGCCCTTTGCGTCTTTGAGGATGAAGTCGACCCATGCCTCATAGAAGTCGCGCTGCTCGGGTACAAACGAGTGCGCAATACCCTTGTTCTGGATGACGACGTCGGCGGTCAGCGTGTCTCCCGCGACGACGGCGAAGGGGGTCAAACCCAGCGGAGCAATGAGGCCTGCATCTGCGGACGTGTCCGTTGTGGCGGCGCTCTCCTTTTCAAGCCCGAAGATATCGACGTTGAAGACGGCGTTGCGCAGAAACGCCACAGTCTTCTCGGCTTGTTCGTCGAACTTGTAGTACTGCGACATGATGGTGTTCGCGCCAAGCCAGCGATGGCTGACCAGCTTGCCGTCCTTCGCCCCGTAATCGGATGCGTTGGCCGGCAGCGGCTCGCGCAGCATGTGGCAGGTCTGGCAAGTCGAGACCACGTCCTTGCGATAGAAGGGAAGCGGCGACTGCTTGGTGAAGCTGGCCGCCTGCCACTCATCATACGGGGTCATCGCGCGAAGCCACTTGTAGTCGTCGAGGGTCTTGGGAATAGCGGCTTTGTGGCACGCCGCGCAGAATTCTGAAGTATGCAGCACAGGCCGCATCACTGCTTTCGAATGGCGATCGAGATGGGCCAGAATTTCGCTGTCGGGAACCGGGCGCGTGATTGGCTGATTGTTTTCGTCGACCAACACGGCCGGAATTCCCATCACGTAACTGCCCGTCCCCATGGCGGTCGTCGAGGTAATGGAGTGGCAGGTGGAACAGGTAACACCCTCGTCCTCGAACGGACGTTTGCGCGGCATGCCCTGCGACAGATCGCCGGAAAGCAAAGCGACCGGGTTATGACAGCCCTCGCAGTGTCGCGCGAACTGCACGCCCTTCTCCTCGATGAGGAGGTTGACGTTCTTGAGGTACCACGGAGCCCGAAAGGCGTTGGAGTGCGCCGACTGGCGCCACTGATGGTAGCTCTCCTGGTGGCAGTGGCCGCAATACTGCGCGTTCAGGAAGCTCTTCGGGCTCATGAATTCGCCGTTGTAGCTGGTGGCGTTCGAAGGAAGAAAGGGCGATTCTTTACCGAAGGCGTAGTTGTATTTCGAAGAAATGTGCTTGTGGTAATCGGTCGGCGGCACTGACACCCATGGCGCAACAGTCGGAGTGGTGACGGGCGCGCCCGGCGCGCTTCCGAAGGTACCTTCGTCAGGTGTGGAGGCTGGCTGTTGAGGAGGCGTTGCGGGAGTCTGGGGCTGTTGCCCGGCGCCTGCGTGGACATCGTGAGCCAATACGAATGCCGAGAGTGCCAGGGTGATAACTACCGTCAGGGCCGAAAATGCTGTCGACGAGGCCACCCGTCGGATGCCAGGAATTCGGAGGCGCGAGTGAGGCGGCCGCTCTGGTTCGCGGCCCGGTGTTTGGCTTTGGCGGGTGATGTACATCGGCCTCTGGTTTCCTCCATCGACGGACTGCGACACGGCAGAACTATCGTTGGGGCGTTCACCAGCAACGATAGAGGAGCGAGGCTGAAATTGTCATCCACCCTGCGGTGGAGGTGGCGGTTCGTATTCGGGGCATCAAAGCGGGGCGACAGTCCGGAAAACTGTCTTGATCCGCCGATGTGCCGTCGGGCCGGTTGCAGGCTCACTGAGGAACAGCGAATGGGGAATTCAGTGGGATGAGATGCAGAAAATGGGCCTGGTTTGCGATGTGGGACGACACCAGTTGCCCATGATGGCAGGGAAACTGGTACCGTATCGAAGTAGCGTTTTTAAGAAGTTTTTACCTGATCAAGACCATGGTCTCCAATCCATACTTTCCACTGGCGGTTCTGTTTTTGGCCGCGCTTGGCTTCGGGCTGGCGCCGCTTGGTTTGGCGTGGGTCTGGGCCAGGGTGTTTTCGCCCGCAAAACCGAATGCCGTAAAGAATGCGATCTATGAGTGTGGGCTTGAGTCGCGCGGCGATGCCTGGGTTCAGTTTCGGTCGTCCTATTATCTGTATGCGATCATCTTTTTGATTTTTGACGTGGAGGCGATCTTCCTGCTGCCGTTTGCAGTTGCCTTCACCGGATTGGGCATGGGAGCCTGCGTGGCCATGCTGGTATTTGTCCTGCTGCTGGCCGAGGGGCTCGCATGGGCCTGGGCCAAAGGCGTGCTGACCTGGGTGTAAGGTGCCCCGGCATCCTGCTCGGTTGATTGTTCGGAATGATGTTGAGGGAGAAGTAAATGGCCGTTGAGCCAGATTTGAAGATCGAACTCGGCAAGCAGGGCATCGTGGTGACGACCATCAGCGAACTCTATAACTGGGGTCGCAAGAACTCCGTGTGGCCGATGCAGTTTGGCCTTGCTTGCTGCGCGATCGAGATGATCGCCACCACCATGGCGCGCTACGATCTGGCGCGATTCGGCGCAGAAATCTTTCGCCCTTCGCCCCGCCAGGCGGATCTGATGATCATATCGGGCACAATTACCAAGAAGATGGCTCCGCAGGTCGTGCGGCTGTATAACCAGATGGCCGAACCCAGGTATGTGATCGCGATGGGGGCCTGCGCCATCTCCGGAGGCCCGTTCAAGCAGGGTTACAACGTGCTCAAGGGCATCGACCGCTATATTCCCGTGGATGTGCATATTCCCGGCTGCCCTCCGCGACCGGAAGCGTTGATTCATGCGTTCATGACTCTGCAGGCCAGGATTGACGAGCAGCCGCTGACGGGCAGCGAGCGGCCTCGCCATCTGGACGCAGAGGCGCAGGGCGAGTTTCCGATTCCTGTGCAGGGAGCGCACGATCTTGAGCCGCCGGTGAACCGTCTGGTGTGGCCGCTGCCTGCGCCCCCGGCAGCCGGAGACAGCTGCGGATGAAGACAGCCGAAGAAATACTGGCAGCAATCAAAACAGCGTTGCCTGACGCAGGCATAGAGCTGATCCTGAATCCCAGTCCTTCCGCGCAGCACTCTTTCCTGCTTGCGCCTAAGGACGCGGTGACAATTGCCAGCTTTCTCCGGGAAGATCCCGAGCTTGCGCTCGACTATTGTTCGAACGCCACAGGGGTAGACTGGCCGGGCAAAGAAGTCACTGAAAAAGTCAAAGCTACAAAAGTGGTTGATGGCGTCGAGACAGTTGTTGAAGAGTCTGTGAAGCACATAGGGCCGGGCTATCTTGAGGCTGTCTATCATCTCTATTCGATGAAGCACGGCCCGACCGATCCGGGCGGCCCCGTCGTGCTGCGCATGCGCACTGTCAACCGGACGGATCAGGTCGAGCTGCCTTCGCTCACGCTTGTATGGCGCTCCGTCGAGTTCCAGGAGCGCGAGATTTTTGACCTCTATGGGATCGTATTCACCGGGCATCCCGACCTGCGCCGCATTCTCATGTGGGATGGTTTTGAAGACCATCCGATGCGCCGCGATTATGTCGATCCGGATGACTACGAGTACGAGCCAACTCCGCATGATGCCGTGTTGAAGCGGGCGGAAGAGCAGAGAGCCAAAGCCGGGGTGACGCCATGAGTGCGACTGCATTCAAGAGCTATCGCCCGCCGGTCATCGAACCTTCAGAAGAAGGCGACGAGTTGCTCGAAGTAGCAATGGGCCCGCATCATCCGTCGACTCACGGTGTCTTTCGCATGGATGTCGCGCTCGACGGCGAGAGGGTGGTCAGGCTCAAGCCGGTCTTTGGCTATCTGCATCGCAACCACGAAAAGATCGCCGAGACGGCCAGCTATCTGGCTTCGATGCCGTACACCGACCGCCTGGATTACTTCTGCTCGCTTACCAACAATTGGGCTTACGCGCTCGCGGTTGAGAAGCTGGCCGGTTTTCAGGTTCCTGAGCGCGCCGAGTATATTCGCGTCATCACGGCAGAACTGACGCGGATCCAGAATCACGCCAGCGCTATCGGCTTTCTCACTCAGGAGATGGGCGCAAGCGGTACTCCGCTGATGTATGCCTTTCGCGAGCGCGAAAAGATACTTGACCTCTTTGAAGAACTGACCGGATCGCGCATGATGTGCAACTACATGCGTTTCGGCGGCTGCCGGGTGGAACTGCCCAAAGGCTGGCTGGAAAGAGTGCAGAAAGTCGTGGACGGTCTGCCGAAGTTTATCGACGAGACGGAAGCGCTTCTTACCGGCAACGAGATTCTCATGGCGCGTTCGCAGGGTGTCGGAATACTCAAGCCGGATCTTGCCGTGAATGCCGGAATCACCGGCCCAATGCTGCGTGCCACAGGCGTGAACTATGACATTCGCAAGATCGATCACTACGGTATTTATGACCGCTTCAAGTTCCGCGTGCCCCTGGGCGATCATGGCGACATCTACGATCGCTACATGATTCGCGTGCTTGAAATGCGCGAATCTGTCGAGATTCTTAAGCAGGCGATTCCCGATATTCCCGCCGGGCCGATCATGGATCCCAAGTCGAAGATTCGAGGCTTTCGCCCCAAGGTTGGCGAGGCTTATGGACGCATCGAAGCCCCCAAGGGCGAGCTCGGTTTTTATCTCATCAGCGATGGTACCGGCAACCCGTATCGCTATCGCGTGAGGCCGCCGTCGCTCATCAATCTGACTGTGCTTGAAGATATGTGTCTCGGCCAGAACGTCGCCGACGTGGTGCTGATCTTTGGCAGTGTAGATATTGTGCTCGGCGAGGTGGACCGCTAATGCTCGGCGAAGGGATGCTCAAAGGCCTGGCGGAGACAGCGGAAAATTTCGCCGGCAGCTTTGTCTCAAAAGAACGAATGACCACGGTGCAATACCCCGAGGAGCGGATCGCGCCGATCGAGAACACGCGTGACTTTCCATTCCTCATTTTCGACGGCACCGATCCGCTGGCGGGGCTGCGTTGCGTTGCCTGTCAGATCTGCGAAAAAGAGTGTCCGCCCAAGTGCATCTACATTACCAAGAGCACTGATAAAAAGCCCGACTTCGTCGGCAAGCCGCAGAATTATCCAACACGATTCGACATCGATATCTCTGTCTGCATGAGCTGCCAGATTTGCGTCGAGGTATGTCCCTTTGAAGCAATCAAGATGGACACGCAATTCGAATTGAGCACGACGGATCGCTTCGGCGGGTTGCTCCTGGATCGCGACCAGCTCTCCAGGTCGAATGAGTATTACAACGAGATTCATCCCACCGAAGCAGCAGAAGTGGATGCGCGTCTCGCCGAAGAAAAAGTAAAGGCTGAGGCCAAGGCTAAGGCTGCCGCAGAAGCCGCTGCAGCGAAAGCTGCCGCTGCAGCGGCTGCGCCACCTGCAGTGACCGCACCACCGAAAGAGCCAATAGCAAAGGAGCCCGGCGCGTGAGCTTCGTTGCAAAGCTTGATCAGATATTTGTGCTGCTGCAGCATTGGATCGCGGGCTTCTTTCCGCTATGGTTGCAGCCGTTGGTGATGATCGTCCTCGGAGTCATTGCCATCGTTGCAGCTTTTCCGGGGATTTTCGCCCTCACCACTGTGCTTGAGCGCAAGGGACTGGGCCGGATACAGAATCGCCTTGGTCCGAATCGCGTGGGTCCGCTTGGGATTCTGCAGCCCGTAGCCGACGGCATCAAGTCGCTTACCAAGGAAGACATCGTTCCTTTGAGCGCGGATGCGATCGTACATTTTCTTGCACCCCTGGTATTGGTCGTAGCGGTCTTTCTGGGCTTTGCCGTGTTGCCCATCGGGCGCAACATGGTGCTTGTCAATCTCGATGCGGGCCTGCTGTTCTTCTTTGCGATTGGCGCATCGACGGAGCTATCGATCTTCATGGCCGGGTGGTCGAGCCGCAATAAGTATTCGCTGCTTGGAGCCATGCGCGCGGTTGCGCAGATGATCAGCTACGAGGTGCCGCTGCTGCTGTCGAGCGTAGTTGTGGTCATGATCACAGGCTCGCTCTCGACAGTGAAAATCGTCGAAGCACAGTCTGGTTTCACGGGATTCCTGCCTCACTGGTATGTGTTTACGCCGTGGGGTTTCGCGGGTTTCGCTCTATTTGTGGTGGCCGCTCTGGCCGAGACTAATCGATCTCCATTCGATCTGCCGGAGGGCGAATCGGAGCTCGTCGCGGGTTACTTCACCGAATATTCAGGCTTCAAATTTGCGCTGTTTTTTCTTGGGGAATATCTGGGCATGTTTTCTATTGCTGGTTTCGCCATCACGCTGTTCCTGGGCGGCTGGGGCGCGCCGTTTTCTTTCCTTGAATTCGTCCCTTCCTGGGCATGGTTCTTCCTGAAGCTGCTCGGCGCGATAGCCTTCTTCATCTGGCTGCGTGGCACGATGCCTCGCCTTCGCCAGGACCAGTTGATGAACTTTGCATGGAAATTCATGCTGCCGATGGCGCTTCTGAATCTGGTGGTCGCAGGCGCATGGCGCTTTCTTGGCGAAGGCCCGCTTGGTGGATGGGTACGCTGGATCATATGCAGCCTTGTGCTGCTCACCGCCTACGTGCTGCTTGGCCGCGTGCTGATGCGCAACCAGAACCTTGGCCCCAGGAGCTATCGCTATGCTGACTAAGCTCGATTGGAGCACCGCGAAATGATCTTTGGCTTCAGCATTCTCTTTCTACTGACGGCGGTTGTTACCGTTGCCGGGGCGTTGGCTGCCGCCTTGCTTAAAAATCTTGTGCATTGCGCGCTGAGCCTGACAGTGACCTTTGCAGGCCTAGCGCTGCTGTATCTGGAACTTGGCGCGCAGTTTATCGGTTTCGCACAGATACTCGTGTATATCGGCGCAGTCGCCATCCTTGTTGTCTTCGCCATCCTGCTGACGCGCGGCGCAGGAGTCCCGGAATATCGGGGATATTCGTCGAGTTGGTTCTTTGGCCTGGTAATTGCGGCTGCGACCTTTGCGCTATTAGCGTGGGCTGTCGTCAAGAGCTTGCCCGCGAGCCTTGTGAGTGCAACACCCGCGGTCTCCGTTCAATCGATAGGTACAGCGCTTATGAGCAGCTACGTCCTGCCGCTTGAAATTGTCGCCGTTCTGCTGACCGTGGCGCTGATCGGCGCGGTCATCGTGGCCATGCCTGAGGGCAAGGCTTCTTCGGAGAAAGGTGGCCCGCAATGACCCCGCTCGCAGAATTTCTGGTAGTTGCGGCGCTGGTCTTTGCCATCGGCCTCGCGATCGCGCTGACGCGTCGAAACGCAATCCTCGTGCTCATTGGAATTGAGTTGATGCTGAACGCGGCGAACCTGAATCTGATTGCATTCTGGCGGTTCGGCCCACATCCGGAAGCGCTGACCGGCATGATGTTTGCCCTCTTTTCAATTGCCGTTGCTGCGGCTGAGGCTGCCGTCGGGCTTGGGCTCGTGATTGCCTATCACCGGCACACGAAGACAACGGATCTCGATGCCATGACTCGGATGAGGGGATAGGCAAGTAATGATTGTGACGAGTGCATCCCTATTGTCATCCTGGATTGCGCAGGGTTTTCCCTCGACGCTTAAATGCGCGTTCGACTGCGATGCGGTAAGTGGAATTGCAAGACTCTTGTGGCTCATTCCGGCATTGCCGATGTTTGCGGCAGGCTTGATCGCAATGCTGAAACAGCCCCGCAGGAAAACGGCAGCGGGCCTGGCAATCGGATCGTTGGGGCTTTCGCTGGTACTTGCTGTTGCTGCGTTTGCCCACGTACTGACCGCCTGGAGTGCCGGTGGTTCGACTCGTGAAGTCGTCAATTTCGATTGGTTTGCGCTGGGCGCAACGCATCTGCAGCTCGGATGGATACTCGACCCGCTAGCCGCCGTGATGCTCGTGATGGTGACCTTCGTCGGCCTGCTGATTTTCATCTACTCCACCGGCTACATGGCGCATGACGAAAACTTCACGCGCTTCTTCTGCTTCCTCTCGTTGTTTGCCGGCGCAATGCTGGGCGTGATCATCGCCAACAGCCTCCTGCTGCTTTTCATGTGCTGGGAGATTGTGGGGCTTACCTCGTATCTGCTCATTGGCTTCTGGTATCACAAGCCGAGCGCGGCCGCAGCGGCGAAGAAGGCTTTCCTCACGACGCGTGTCGGAGATATCTTTTTCCTGCTGGGCATAGTCTGGCTATTCGCGCAGACCGGCACGCTGCTTTTTTACAACAATGGCGCGGGCGCGATGGAGCCGGGAGCATTGATGACGCTGCTCAGCCAGCCCGGCGCGCTTGGGCTGACGGCCGCAGGCGCAATTGGCCTGCTCATCTTTGCCGGAGCAGCGGGCAAGAGCGGACAGTTGCCTCTGCATGTCTGGCTGCCCGATGCGATGGAAGGCCCGACGCCGGTGTCCGCGCTCATTCACGCGGCCACGATGGTGGCGGCCGGTGTGTATCTCATCGCCCGGGTCTATCCGCTGATGAATGCTGGAGCAGTTGCAGGCGGCACAACTGTTTCGCTCACGGTGGTTGCGTGGGTGGGCGCACT